>ERZ869921.36-NODE-36-length-75519-cov-7.127664_pt1 | contig 75519 bp, 81 predicted proteins | sample MGYA00579310_ERZ869921 | MGnify/ENA primary metagenome ERZ869921 (study PRJEB32216, sample SAMN09231816) | wastewater metagenome | place: USA: Maryland | collected 2016-06-21 | study: EMG produced TPA metagenomics assembly of the PRJNA472060 data set (Reclaimed water...
TTTTCAAGTTTTGTTTTTCAAAATCCGCACCTGACCACAAGCCAAGTGCCGTTAGCACCAATACTACCTTTTCGTTATCTTAAACGATTTTAAGCAGTATTTTTCAGTAGCGTTTTTTATAAGTTTAATAAATTTTAGTTGCTCATAAGTTTCAATATCAGCATTATATTTATCCAAGTCTTTTTGAAATTTCTTGTAATCTCTTACATAATCCAACCTTTGATAAATCGGTTCTCCTAAATAGTTTTTACCATTTGGCTCTTTAGGTATTGGATAGTTTTGAATTTTTGGTTCTATTGGTTTTTTTGGCTTTTCCATTCTATAAAATTTATTCGTTAATTAATCCGTACTGGTGCTAACACAGTATTTGCGCCATTAAAACGAGCGCAAATACCCGAACCGTTATGGCACATTAAAACGATGCCATAACAGCAAATATAACCAATGCTATTATCGCTTCGTATGAATGTTTGTAGCAACTTTACCATAATTTTAAAATATTTTGCCCACCCTGTTCAGTTTTTTCAAAACTGTTAGCATTAGACCATTGGTCAGCCATTGCGTTTGCAATTCCAGCATAAGTTTTACTTCTTAAATGCGGCGTTCTTTTGTCATTAAAACCAATCCATTTACCATCAACCGTAATTTTATTTTGCCCTTCAGGTGTTTGGTTGTTCCAATACCCGCAATCAGGTTTCTGTAAAATATTAGTTGGTTTTAATTTTGGTAATCCTTTCAACCACAAGCAAGTCTTTTTGCTTTCGGGGTGTCCGTATTCAAAAGGCTGTATAATTTGGTCAGGTTTTCTCCAGTTGCTGCTCATTATTCCAACGGGGTTTTCAATAGCAATCATCTTGCAAGGGTGGTTAGCAAATAGCAATCATCTTGCAAGGGTGGTTAGCAAATAGCATAAAAAAATCAATCCCTTGTTGTTGCCTACCGTCTGCAATTTTCTGAGCAAAGTATTTAGTTCCGCTAACTGCTAAATGTGTGCAAGGTGGAAAGGCTATAATCATATCCCAATCATTATAAAGCACATCTAAAATATCACCCTCGTAATGGTTGCCTTTTATATCTGTTGGAAGTAAATCACAACTTATTGCATCGTGTCCAAGTTTATTAAAGGCTTCTCGAACAGTTCCACTATACTCGCAAGCAACTAATATTTTCATTTAAAAACCCTCCCTAAATATTTTAAAATTATTACTGTATCGTTTCAAAGTAGCATTTGTGTTAGCACTGGTCATATTTGCAGCCGTTGAACCGCAATGGCCATTTAGGCACGCAGTCAATCAGTTGACGTTTTAGAATAATTATCTTTAAACCAATTACCATCATTTTTGCCCTTAACACAATCTTTTAACTTATAACTAACAACGTCAACTTCCTTTGCCTGCTCATTGCGGTTCAACGCTTCGGGTTCACGAGGGCAAGATTTTGATTGCTTCATGAATTTTTTAATGTTGGCAGCAGTAACAAACTTGTCGTTAAGTTGATTGAAATACACACCAAACTCATTCAAAATCTCTTCTACATTTTCCATATCAGTATAATTTAAGTTTAATCTAAATGTCCACAACGGTTAACTTAGTGTATAGCTTATAAGCCCTCGTGATGGCTTTTCAGCCTTTTACGGTCTTTGCTTCGCAAACCCCTCAGGCTTACAAGCCATACACCCGAAGCGTTGTATGCCATTTGCCGCCTTTGTTTTCTGTAACTCGATACAATTTGAAGCGGCAAACGGAAGCCTACGCACATGCCTCGCTCCATACAACAGGGTATAAGTGTAATGCCACTCCATTAAGCATTACCCACCGCACACCTCACCAACAACAGGGGTTATTCGCTCAACCCACTCTCTCAAATCCTTCGCTAATTCTGGGTTTTCGGGTTCTATTACTCTTGCATATTCTAACATTGCCAATCTGGATGCACCTGCATACAAATCTTCCCCCGTGGGTTTTAGTACAAAGTACTTCATCATTAATCCGTTCATGTTATTATGTTTTATGCCTACGCTTGTAATGGTAGGCTGGTTAATACTAATATTCATTATTACTATTCGTTTGTTGCACTACACTTATACCCGACCGTTAGGGTTAATCCCGCTCGCAAAATTTTAAAACTTTGCCTAAAAGTTCCATTATTCTCCACATTAACCATCGTAAAAGATCAGCTATTACGTACAGTATTGCAAATATTGTAAACGCTATAAATAAAAGAATCTTACTTGTAGTATGATTGTAATCTTTTACTAATTCTTTATAAATTTCTTTAAGTTGTTTCATATTCAATAGTTTTAAAATTTACTTCGCTTGACGGTCAAACCGTTTTGCGAAAAGCAAAACTCCTTTTGACCTGATTAACCCTAATGGTTCGAGCCTGAACGCCAGTATATTCATTGACAAATTCCGCGTGACTGAACCCTAACTAAGCCTTACAGCCATTCGTGTGGCTTTCATTGGCGTTCAACCGCCTCCTTTTTGTGTGGAAATACGCCACACAAACGGCGGTAAGCCTCGAACCATTGTATGCCATTTGCCGCTATTTGTTTATTATAACTCGAAACCTGATGAAGCGGCAAACGGAAGCCCTCACACAAGCCTCGCTCCATACAACAAGTAATAAAAACCATGCTGACGTTATCCCTCTTTTGATAGTTCATTACTTAGGCTTTGTTTTTAATAAATTTTCCCCACCCTGTTACGGTTTTTCAAACCGTTAAATAAATTTCTTAAATTCAAATTCGTCAATATGGTTTAGAACAACCAACCTATTTGATTTTAATTCAGAAAGTAGTTCATATAAAGCCTCCTCGAAAGAACTCTCACTAATAGAAATACTATCATTGATATATTTGTTTTCTGCTTCTATTTCCCATACAGTAACTATAGTTTCTTGTGTTCCTCCGCTTCTATACGACTCGATTAGGCTAAAATCATAACCATGATAAGCCAAAATCATCTTAATAATGTTTTTCTTTTTCATTTTGTTATTTGGTTTTAGTGTAAAAACAGTTAGGTTTAAATTCTTCATATCCTAGTTGCTTCATTTTATCAACACAAATATCGTCAACAGCAATGTAGCCTACCTGTTTATTATGTCCGCAACAGGATTCTATTGTAATAATTCCTATTCCCCACAATTTTATTATCTCAGGAATTATACAGTAATCAATACCAACTACTCTTTTTCTAGCGTCATACCAAACAGGCACGGATACATCGTAACTTCCAAATCCTACTTCTTTACATTGACACATATAAAACGCCCTCCTAAAATTTATTAAAAACAATATTTTACCTCTTTACTTTTATCTCAATCACTCGGCACGGTTCTTATTACTGCCGTTAGGGTTAATCCCGCTCGCAAAATTTTAAAATTTTCTTTTCCTATAATAAAGTCTATGTCCGCAAATATCTAATTGCTTATACTTTTCAGATTTACATATTATAAACCAGAATAATTCATAATCCTTAATAAAGATTATAACATTAAAGGAAATTTCGCAATTAGAAATTTGAACAAACAATTTCCCTCTTTCGAAATATTTACAGAACTTCTTCATATCGAAAATTATTAAAATTTACTTCACTTGACTGCAAATAGCAGATAAACAATAATAAGTAGTATCATGATTTATAGTTTTTAAATTCAACACTTTTAAAAATTGCTTTATGGTTAACATATCTCGCTAATTTCTTAGCCTCTTTATCAATCGTATTGTTCTCAAAATTCCTAAATGGTTGTGCAAATGGGGAACAGCCTTTCTGCTTTAAAAAATTAATTCTATCTAAAGCATCATCAATATCCTTAATTAGCACGTAAACAAACACTCTATAATTCTTAAATCCAAATTGGTTAAGGTTTTCTAGTGCCTTTTCAATAAATGGTATTTGGCTCTTAGTATCGCAAGCCATCCGTAAATATCTTATCCATTTAACCTTACTAAGTAGTTCAGCAATATCTTTGTTTTTAGCAATTATTCGAGCGTCTAATCCTTGGTTAAAGTCAATCTTTACACCAAGGTTAATTATCTTTTCAATCTGTTTCAATCCGTGTTCATGTGCTAAAACATTATTATCCATTAATATTGCTTGTTTCCTGCCTTGTAAAAATTCTTCAATGTCAGCGTAAGGTTTAATATTTCCCTCCTTTGATGGTACAATGCACCAATCACATTTGTTCGGGCATCCTCTAGTTAAGAATCCGTAGGCTTCTTTAAATTTAGGATAAATAGTATAATCAGGGCTAATGCTATCAATTTCATTCGGTAAAACATTCATATTATAACCAGTTCCACCCTTAACAATTTCACCATAATTAGAAAATCCGTTTTGATAATCAGGAGAAAATGTAAACACTTTACTCATATAGGTTCGGTCATAGTTATTAATGTTTACCCATTCAACCGAATCACCAATGCTTTTATGAAATGCTGATATTTTCATTAATGCTAGGTTGGGGAAGTTATGCCCATCAACATCTATTAATCCAATTTTTCCCACGCTTCGCTTTTTATTTTATTGTTTCAATCGTTAGTTTATTGTTTAACTCGCCCAGTTTATAACAGCGTGCAAATTGCATTAAAACGACAATTTAGCACGCAGCCGTTGAACCGCAATGGCCATTTAGGCACGCAGTCAATCAGATACCTATCAAATTAACCCCCTCCATCATCCGCATGTAGTCCTCCACGGACTTCCCGTTCCCATCCCTCCGGTTGGTTTTACCCTTAGTGGTCAGCCACTCCCGGACGGCTACGTGCCCGCAGAGGTGGGCCGCGGATAGCAGCTTGGACCAGGTGATCGGAATATCCTTTATCGTACCCCCCACGTAGCCCCTACAATCCTCCAGGTACCCACGGTTCACCCGCATGTACCGGATCATGGCCGTATCCGCCCACCGGGGGATGAACAGCGAGTCGTAGGGAACCCCTACGTCCTTCGCCGCGGCCCGCCCGATGGAGTACCACCCCCGGTAGTAGCCCCGCCCCACGGCGTTCGGATCCCCCCGGGACTCCGCGTACTGCATGATGTTGAGGTGCATACGCAGCTGGACCTCCGCGTAGGTTAGCAGCCTGAGCGGGGGCCTTTCCGGGGATCTCGCCTCCCGCGTGAGCAGGGGGAGAACCAGGAGCAGCAGGGTAAGGGGGATCGCTCTCAATACTCGGGGAGTAGGTTGTACCCCTGAGGGTCCACCTCGCGCAGGGGTTTCTCCACGAGGTTCACGGATCTTCCCCCCAGCGGGATCATCACGGCGATGTCGTCGTTCGGGGTGAAGAAGCAGGGCCTCGTGCTGAGGTTGGTCACCCGCACCCGGATGTTGCCCCGGTACCCCGGGGGGAGCATCTCGGGAAAATCCTGACGGATGCTCCGAGCGGTGCATAGCCCGGGCTTTAGCAGGATCATCACGGTCACGTCCTCGGGGACGTGCAGGTGTACCCCCAGGATGAGAGTGCTGGTCTCCCCGGGCTTGATACCTATCTTACCCTCAGAGCCCAAGCGGAGCTGGGGGAATCCTTTACCTAGGATCAAAGGCTTGGAGGAGAAGTACTCGATCACGGAGTTCTTCGGAAAAAGTCTACGAAAAAGTTTTTTCATTACGCGTTTAGTATTAGTAGCTATTTAATTATAATCGGCTTGCTGACCCCCAGGGCGGACAGCCTACGCTGCACCCTTACGGCGTCCTTCGCCCTGAACCTCCCCCCGGTCGACCCGAGGAGGGCATCGTTGAACCCCTTGAGGTTCACCAGCACCGCCCCGTAGGAGTCCGTGCAGTGGACCAGGGTGTACAGCTGATCGGGGGCTCTCTTGAACAGGAGCACCCCGTCCCGCTCCATGGTCTGGAGGATCCGGGCGATCTGGGCCACGATGACCTGGGACTCCTTCCCCCACCGGATCAACCCCTTACGCAAGAGCACGCTACGCACCCTATCCGTGGTTACCGCGCTGGCTCTCATCGGTCGTCGGCGCTGTAGGAGAGGAGGATGATGAACTGTAGGAGCATGGCCACCCCCCACTGCTGGTCGGGGATATGCGCCCCGATGATCAGCACGATCAGGCAAATACCATACAGAACTCCTAGCGCGTACCACCGGATGGGGAAGTACTTGGGCCTACGCAGCCTGCTCCCGATCCAGATCTTTTTTACGATCCGTACGTGGCGTACCCGCTCCAGGTCTATGTCACAGTAGTCAAAGAAGATCCCCCCGATCACGAGGATGAGGAGGGCCCACAGCCTGTTGCTGGTCACCTGCTCCTTCGGGCTGAGGAACAGCAGGGCTACGGCGAAGATGTAGCCCATCCCGAGGATTACCAATCGCAGGGGGACGAACCCCCTACGCCGTGGGGGGCAACCCCCCAGCTTGATCATATCTTTATCAAACATACGCACAAAGTTAGTCTATTATTCTCATATTGTCAATTGCTAGGAGGTGAGATCCTTGTAGCGGAACCGGTACCCCCCGCACTTGTACCCGTGCTCCAGGGCCCGGAAGATGCTCCGGGAATCCCGGTCCACGCTCCGCGCCGCATCCTTGGCGGAGAGGTACGTATCGATGGGCTCCCCCGTCACGGGGTTGAGCTTCTCGATCAGGCTGCCGTGGGCGTACGCCTTCGACTGGTCCGTCTGCCCGATGGTGTACATCGCGGTGAGGTACCACTTGGCCCGCTGCTCGGAGGGGGGCTGGGAGATCATCTCCCGGTAGGCCCTCTCCACGAGCTGGGCCACCTGCTCAGGGGTTCTGCGGGGCATTACTCGGTGTCCTTATGTATATCCACCGCAACCCCTAGCCTGGTTTTACGGTAGAAGCAGTGTACGTCTACCCTAGGGCCCATCCCGGACATAATACCCGTCCGTTCGCTGTAGAACCCGTTCTTATCCAGCTTATCCAGCTCGATGGTGGATATGACCGCCCCGATGACCATCAGGTTATCGATCTCCGACTTAATGGTTAGTCTCATTATCTTTTACTCTTAACGTTTTTCTTTTCCCGAACATCCCGTATAATCCTATAGTCCTTTCCATCCTCAACGAGGGGGTCAACGATGAATTGCTCCAACGTCTTACCCGTAGGGTCATTGTCGAAATCCTGTAGCAGGACTCTTACCTTGGGGTCATCGGAGCATACCTTGTACACCTGACCCTGCTTTACTTTCACTAGTATATTCATAGCATTTAGAATTAACCCTTAATTTCATCCACCACGTAGTGGTAGCAGATGGTTAGATTATCATTACACTCGCTTTGGGTAACGAACTTAACGTTCCCCGGCTTGATGCGCTCTACGTCCATCCAACTATTGATGTCCTGCATCACCTGGGCATTATTGGTGCCCATGAATATCTTTACCTTTAGCATAATTTTATTATTTAGATTCAACACTTTTCTTAACCCATAGGGTAACATACCCCTCCAACCCCCCGATAGCCATGCTATCGTAGGCTAGGAATACGATGTTACCCGAACTCTTGAGCTCCTTAGCCCTAGCGTACAGGATGTCTACGCTGCTCTTACCCGTCACGTGGAACCCGTAGATCACGTCATCCTCCCGGAATCCTAGCTGGAGCATATCGCTGGAGCAGATAAACATCCCGGAGGAGGTCTGGTTCTTGATCTCCTCGTCGGTCATCCCCTCCCCGACCTTGATCTTCTCAAAGCAGCTGAGGCACACCTGGTCCCCGCACTCCTCGTCGGGGTACATGCGGTACTGCGTCATCCACCCGTTGCTCGGGTTCTGCTCACAGATCGTACGCCCGCAGTGGGAGCACGTGAAGAACCGGAAGTCCTTGGAATACACCTCCCCCATGTCGCAGTCCATCGCGAAGTTGGAGCAGTACCTATTGGTAGTAGGCCCATCGTAGGGTCTCCAATACACCTCCTTCTCCTTCATCTCCTCGTCGAAGCAGTACACCCCGAACTCATCGCACTTGGATATCTTACCGTAATCCTTCAACCCTTGGAGGATCCCCACCTCCACGGATACCTTGGAGGTATACCCCCACTTATCCTTCTCCCACTTCTCGATCAGCTCCTCTGGGGCTTCCACCCCCTCCATGTCCATGTTGTCCTGGTAGGGGAGGTATATTGTTTCGTCTGAGTAGGTGAAGGTCAACTTGATGGCGTTGATATTCCTGATATCATTCTCCCTTCTCCCTAGAGGGAGGACGTTGCTAAGGGCAAGGTCCACCACCCGATCCCCCTGCGTGGGGACGGTCACGTTGACCAGATCCCCCAGGCGGAGCAGCACGTGGCACGTATCGTGGCGGGTCACCCCCTGCTCCTCCTCAATCACCACCACGGAGGTCCCTATGCTTAGGGGCTCCCTCCCGGTGTTGATAACGCTAAATACAAGCTCTTCCATGGTAGTTATAGTATTAGTTTTCCGACGGTATGAACGGAGTCCATATTGATATGATGGCACCCGATCTTTAGGGTCCCGTTAATAGAGATCACGGTGTACCCTCCGATCACAAACCCTTTGATATCCTTACCCGCTACGATCAAGCGGTACAGGGTTTGAGCTTCCTTGATGCTAACCCGAACCCGTTGGGAGGTTTCTACAAACTGCCCATCCTGAGACACCCGAAGGTAATCCTCAGGGCTATCGTACAATCGATCAATCTTATACGCTAGAAACTCAGCGATGTGCTGCTTGCAAAGCTTCTTAGCCAACCGTGCTGCCTTCTGCTGATCCTTACGGATACGAGCATTCTTTTCGTTTAGGTATTCTAAGTAATCTTTCCCTTGGAACACCTTAATGATCTCCTCAATAGAGGCTATTGTACTGTTACCTGACCATGCTAACCACTCGTGGTAGCTGGCGTATAGGGATAAAGCGGGCTGTAAGTACAACTCTTTCTTTCGAGCTGCTTGTAACTTGTGTAACAGGTATTGTAGTCGGTCGTACACCCTACCCCCGTTCGAGGACTCGGTGAAGAACTGCTTGTACTGCCTAGTAGCCCCTTGCATCTCCCGGATATGGTTGGCCGTCGTGCTGGAGTATCCACGATCGTTGATCATAATGGCCTTCTCCCCCTGAGGGTTCTCAATGAACTCCCCGAGGAGGTAGTGCCTCCCGTAGGAGTAGCACCGCTTACCCTCGAAGAATACGTTACGACAGTTCGCCTCGTACTGAGTCTGTTGGGCAAATAAATGGATCACCTGTGCTGAATTGCTGAATACTTTTTTCATCTGATTTATAATTAAGGGTTAAAACTCATCCTCCAACTTTAGGTACTCCAGGATATGCCCGCAGGGGTCATACTTCTCTGGTACCTCGGGGAGCGCGTAGATCTGCCCCATCAGCAGATTCAACCGCTCCGCCTCATCCCACGACACCTTGGTGGTCTGCCAGCACACGTCGTGGGCATCATCCTCGGGGTGGTACTGCTCGTGCTTATCGCACAGCGACTGGATGAAGGACCTAGCGTCCTCCACGCAGGTAATGCTCTCGGGTAGTATCGTTCTCATTGGTTAAAGTCCGTTAGAAAATCAACATCATAGCCTTGGGACAGCTCCCGGTCGAACAGGTCATACAGGTAGTCCTTAATATCATGCAGCCTCCCCACGATGCGCAGGTGAAGGCTATCAAACCCCGGGGTGACCACGATCTTGAAGTCGTACCACCCGCAGTAGTACCCGTTCTCATCCATGCGGTGCCACCCGAAGGTGATCACCGCCTGGTTCTTGGTAGTGTTGGTCCGGTCAATCTTGCACCCGCTGTCAATCCCTGACCCGTGGGGGAGGTACATCGCCTCGATCTGATCGAGCTTGGCGTTGTGGTTGGCGTACCACTTGGTGTTATCGCACCTCTTACACTCCTGTAGGGCCTGTAGGGTGCGGTAGATATGGGTGACTAGCATCTGCTTCATACCAGTGAGTATTTAAAGGGTTCCTGTGCTCTTACGTATAGCGGGACCCGGTTCCGGATCCACGTTTTAATCAGGTTAATCCGTGCCTTTAGTTCGCCCCGGATATGGCAGTCGATGGAGCCCTTCGCCTCGGCGAGCACGTCCCCATCAGGATCCCCGTAGAACCCCCAGCAGGAGTCTATATCATTCCCCTCGGCGTCGAAGGTCTGGAACCCGTACACGTTCCCGGACAGGTACTCATTCCACTCATCCACAGTGGCTTGGGCGACCTCTCGGGCCTTACACTTGTGCCACCACTTGTTCTCCTTGGATCGCTTGACGAGCACGAACCCCGTGGAGGACGTATCCCAATTTCCGTGCCACCACCCTACGTTATTCCGTTGTAGGCTTAGGGATACCCCGCTGTGGATGTAGGCGTAGCAGGTGAATACGTAGTACCCCTCGTAGAACATGCGCTTCCTCTCGGAGCAGGACTCGAAGATCTCGCGGGGGTCAAACCCCTCCCGACCCACGCTGAAATTCCTATGGTCGTACACCAAGAATGCATCATCATTTCCCCAGTCGTCGGGGGATTGGGCATCCTCATCCTGCACGATCTTTATCGTACAGCCTCGATAATTCATAACATCTTTATCCATAACATATGATTTATAACAGTGTTGTGTAACATTAAAATAGCCCCCTCAGTCTATTGACTTTGGGGGAATTATTGCTTACATTCAGTTTACTTCTTGAGCTCGTTGATCACGTTGTCCAACCTACGCTCCTTCTCCTCCTCGGAGAGGGTCTCCCAATCCTCGGGCATACTTAGCCCCTGGTTACCCAGCCCCGCCTTCAGCATCCGGGCCTTCCAGTCGTTCTTCTCCTTCTGCGAATCGCAGAGGAGGTTCCCGATCTGGGCCACCAGGGCGATGGACCCGAACATGGCGTCCACCTCCTTGCGGTTATCCGTACGCCACGCCTCCAGCACCACCTTCTGCTGCTCCTCGCTAAGCGGGGAGAACGCCTCCAGCGCCTGCTTCAGCACGGACTCGTACTCGAACGATTCCCACGTCCGGTTGTAGTAGCAGCACTTGGTCTTACGGGTAGCCCACGAGTGGTCCCTGTAGGACGCCTCGTGCTTAAAGCCGTAACGGGTCTTGATCCACTGGCAGATGATGCTCACATCATCGTTCACGCGGAAAATCTTGGTCTCTTTAACGTCTGAACTTCTCATCTTTATAGTTTATAGTTATGTATTAGATAATTCGTATCGTGGTACGCTCCAAATCGATGGCCGCGGAGTTGAACAGCCCCATGAACTCCTCCTCGGAGTACACGGTGCCCAGCCGCTGGGCCTCCTCCTCGAACTGATCGTCCGTCAGGGCGCTCAGCAGGGTCCCCACGTAGAGGGTATCCCCGAGGTCTACCAGGCAGTACTTCTTGCTCATAGCTCTTTACGCTTAGGGTAATAGTTGATAACTATCAGGTAGTCCTCCACCTCGCACGCCAGCCCGAAGGCGGGGGAGTGAGTAAAGTAGGGTTGGCTCGGCTCCTGGGCGGGGGTGATGGTGATGAACGCCCCCTCGCCCCTCGCCTTGCGGCGCTCCTCGAACTTTTCGAACCATAGGTTTACGTTGGACTCGTCCTCCTCCTCCCCTCCGTTGAGGGGGTCGCCGTTGATCAGGTAGGGGAGGGCCCACGTGGGGATCCTCTCCTCGTACCTGATCTGCTTCAGCAATGACTTGGGCTTTCTCATAGCCAAACCTCCATTAAAAGTTAGTCATTAAAAACTTACGTATCTCCTCCAGCAGCCGGTTGTGGAGGTTCATCGGAGCCCCCGAGATACGCTTCTCTTGGTAGGACCAAACGAAGCCTATCGGGTTAACCCCGAGCTCTCTCATCGCGTCGGACCACAGCTGGGGCCTAGCGAAGTCCACGCTCTCCAGGGACACCCCCAGCGTATCGCTCAGCCGCTTTACCTCCCAATTGGTGAGGGTGCTGATGATGGTGTACAGCTTGTCCGCATCCGCATCGCTCATCGCGTTGATGTGGGCAATTAGTATCTCTTTACTCATCGTTATATCTTTTTGCATTGTGATAGCTCACACCTTACGTGGGTGAACCTTACGTCCTGCGTTATCGCCACACCGAACACGAAGTGCTGGTGCTTTCTACCCTTTCGGGTCATCACGTACGGGGGGAAGGACTCTACAATAAAGTAGGTGCCTGCGGGTATCCTACAATCGGAATCCCATAGGGTGTCCAACGTCTTACAAAAATCCCCCCGCTTTAGCCCGTAGTACGAGCACTTATCGTTAAAGTATCCCATAACTAGGATACCTTAAAGCCAGCGCTAAGCATGGCCAACTGGGTGAACCCCAACAGGATGCGGGTGTAATTCACGCGCCTAGGGCGCTTCGCCTGAACCTCGGAGACTCTGAGCCTCGACGCGGGTTCCACGGTCTTGCTGACAATCGGATACGTGGTGATCATGTCCGTAACATTTTTGATGAATACTAGAAAATAATACAATCAAAGCCTTGCTTTTCAGCGAAATAACGCGTAAATTTATACCACGTTCATTGAAAAGCAGGGTAGCGACCGGAGCCCACAACCAAGGGGAACCGGCCAAAGGTAAAAACCCCAACCTATTCACAATAGATTGGGGTTCAGTATGTTAACAGTGTAAATATAATACGCATTCGTTTGCAAGGTGTTTCGGCCCCTTGCCCACCGCCCGATACCACAGGCATAACACTGCATACTATCGGGGTTGTTCCGGTCTACTACCCTTTTCGCCCGTTAACGTGTCAGGTATTCGGGGTTATTCGGTCTCGACCTTTGCCGCGCCGCTCACCTCGTAGGGAGCTATAATTGGGACCTCGTAACGGCTGCATTTTTAGTATGCAGGTTACTAGAGCAACGCGGGGGTAAACATACGGGTAAGAACTAAAAAACTTATATCCGATTCGGGGGTAAACGTACGGCGGGCAAGCTCGTATATCTACAGTAATTTTGAACCCTAAAATTACCTTGCCTAGGACCTGTAAAGGGGTTTAAGGGGTGCCTATTATAGCTTGCATCGATTAAACCAAGGTACCTACTAATTAGCTAATGTTACCGCTAAAATTCGACCTTACAGGAGGTAAACAGCCGGAAGTAAGAAAAGAACTCACTTTTATTTGGCTCCCTTGGTTCGGTTCGACCGTAACCACGTGTAAAGGTGACCAAGGGAGGTAAACAGGGCTAAATTAGGCTAGTTAGCGGAGACCGAGGGCAACGTGGATACCTCCACAATATCGGAAGCTTCGCACAGCTCAACGGGCTCGGTCGCATCAACCAGGGCAATGTACAGCAATCGGGCAAATTTAGCTTCATACTCTTTATACAGCCTACCTACATTGATTTGCAGCGCTTCAGTTAGGTCAAAGACCTTTACCTCTTTGCTGGTAGCGCTCGACTGAATGATCAGCTGAAACGATACCTTACGATTCAATGGGATTGTAGACTTGTTAAGGGCCTTGTAAACTTTAAGCTTGCGGTACAATAGGCGGGTAAAGGTGCCCGCAATGTAACTAGGCTTACTAAATAATGTAGGGTTTAAGTCCGATAGGCTAAAACTAGCCGATTTTTCGGTGCCCAATGATACCTCCAGGGTAATCTTGTGAATGTTAAGCTCAACCTTTACGGGAGCTACTTCTTCTTCTGCCATAATGTTTATAACGTTAGATTAATACATAAAAGAACTAAAAACTTCGAACCCTAGCGGGGTACCGAGCCCCGCCGCGCTCCATTGTAGGGTTAGTTAACCAAAACAATTAAGGCCAAGGTAAGAATAAGGGCGCCCATGAATAGGCCTACCCCCTTTACCAGCTCCATGTTAACACTTCTTTTTGCCCTTGGGGTATTCACCTCGGTAATCATAAGCCTACTTTCAACCTGGGTATTGGTAAGCCCGCTAATAGAATAAGTTGGGTACATAGTGCAATAGTTTTAAGTGAGTGAATAACTAATGATGCAGCAAAGATATAACGCCAATTTACGAAAAGCAAATCTGATTATCAGGTAGTTACGTATACCATAAACGCTGTAATAGTTTGGGGTTCAATACGTTAATACTTTCAAATATTTACCCTAACAAAAAGATAAACTATTTTTCATTCGCTTGTACCTCAGTGAGTTACGAGCGAAAAAAGTTTTATGTTAGGTGCAATATGTACGTGCGTACGCGTATGCGCCCGCGCGGGGGAGCGGGGGTAGACCCCAGGAATGTACATATGTAACTATATGCATACGTTCCGATTGGCGGGGGGTGCAGGGGGGAGGGTTAGGATAGATACGTATTTAGATACTTGCATATGATGGATTGGGCGGGGGTTCCAGGGGATTATAGCAATATTTCAAATAAATAATTGTTGATGTATCAACGACTGGGTGATATATTCATATGAACATATGTAGATAATTGCATATGGTCCCTACATTAGCCCGTTTATATGATCACCTTTGCCCACGCTAAAATAATGCAAACTAGTATTACATTGTGGATGAGTGAGTTATGAGGGCAATAACTGTCCTCTAATTATTATTATGTTAAATACACCCCCCTAGGTGCGTTTTTTACCGGCGCAAAGTAACGGGTTCGGAATCGGCCGGTTTCCCCCAGGGGCGGGCCAGGGGCCATTCGGGCGGGATACTCCCCTAGGTACAGATATACCCCCCACCCAGCGCTAAACCCCCCTAAACCCCCTCCCTAGCCTCGCCATTGGACCCTTTCTGGTGCGGACCCCACCCCCGTTCTGCGGGTAGGGGTACCTAAACAGCCGTTTTTTCTACACTTTTGCCGTTTTCTAGCCGTACCGTCCAGGGAACAGCCCTAGGAGGGTAGCCGAAGCGTCCAACCGACAGGCTACCTATGTAGAAAATTTTTCTGTTTCGGGGGGTTGCTACACGGACTACGGGAATTGTGGTGTTTTTTGCGTGCGAAGGGGCCCTTTCGGGGGGAATCGGCCCAAAATCGTAACGATCTGTGTATCAGCGGGGGAGTGCTCCCGCTCCGCGGGGCGGAGACCCCGCCGGGGGGTGCGTAGGTTAGGCGTTTCCAAGGGGGTAAAACTAGGGATCCCCCCACCTTTATGCCAGATAGGGGGATCTCCCGATAATTCTTCGCTATATCTTCGGCGTCTAGCCCCGGAGGGGGGTTGAGGGGTGGGTTGACACCCCCGCGGCCCTCCCCCGTACGCCCTAGCCGGGGTGGATGGACTTCCGGAGCCCGCTCAAGATGGTTCTCTTCCCCCGGCTGCCCAAGGTTGTCCTGGGGGTACGGGTGTATATCGTGGTCGTATGGTAGGATCTGAAGATCATGCGGTAGGGTTTATCTGAGCACCTTGGGCTTGTACCATACGGCGACCGTGTCCATGGCGTTCGAGACCCCCGAGCGGACCAGGCTCCCCTCGTAGTACAGCCTGAGCGTCACGCGCTCCGGGTCGTAGACCGGGGAGTAGGTGGCGGCGGCGAAGGCCTGCGCTTTGACGTCGACCGGCAGGGTGAACTCCACCCAGGTCGTATCCGCCCACGTCCCGAGGGACCGCCAGCAGGTGACCTGGTGCTTGACGTTGTCCGCGTCCAGGTACCACATTACGTAGTCGCTCTGGACGAGCGGGGTGGCCATGGCCTTGTAGTGCGCCAGGACCGGGGGCTGGGCCTCCAGCTGCTCACACGCGGTGAGCGCCACGGCCATGAAAATCAGTAAAGCGAGCAATCTTCTCATAGCTATCGGTTTTAGTGGTTCGTTGATGTATCAACTATTTTTCATTGTTTGTTACTAGGGACATAAACTGATCGTGTGATAATCTCATACCGCTTGCAGATTTATGCCCTCCCCCGCCGAAGCTCTTCGCGATGGTTGAAACGTCCACCCGCCCGTTGTCGTTGTACAGGGAGAAAACCCACTGCTTGCCGTCGAAGTGGAAGCAGGCGCAGCCGTCGTAGCCGTCCGCGTGGTAGTCGATCCCGAAGTTGATGGGGTTGAACCGCTCCCGGTTGACCGCGATGAACTTACGCTCGTGGTAGAGGATATCGTTCGGGTTGTACACCCACTCCTCCTCCTCGAACTCTACAGGGAATCCGTTCTTGTAGGAGACCCTGGCGTCCTCGCAGAGGTAGGCGTAGATCTTCTCCCCGTCCTCGTGGAACATGCCCACCTGAACCTGTCTCCCCATACGGTGGTACTCCGTCCTTTCGAACGAGTCCTCGATGTACTTGAACGCGGTGTTCACATCCGTGATGTGGAGCCTAGCCCCGTACTGGAACTCCAGCACGTACTTCTCCTCTGGGGTCCCCTTATGCCGGAAGCTATCGTACAATCCGAGCAACTCGATGAGCCGGGGAACCTTATGGTCGGGGAAGAAGGTCATCCAGGTCAGCTCGCAGGCCGCAAGGGATGTGCTTCTCTTCCCCTGAAAGTTCTGCCATACGGCGTACTCCTCGGACTCCTTCAGCGCGGAGGCGTGATGATCGATCCACGTGATGCTCTTCAGCTCCCCCTGGCGTAGCCGTTGGAACTCTGGGAGGGGGAAGGAAACGTCTACTAGGACGATGTTACCGTACTGGGATAGATCCGGTATGGGATCCCCGTAGTTAAACCCGATGAAGTCGATCCCCTCATCCTGACACGCTGCCAGCTTCTCCATATCCCTATTCTGGGTGCGGTGGGCCAGCTTCACGATCGCGGCGGACATCCATCCGTCCAGGTCGATGCGGTGGTATACACATGCTGTTTTCATGCTATGCTGTTGGGTTAGTGGTTACTTCTTTCGGTACTTATCCGCGAGCTCTAGCCTTTCATCATCCTCCGCGGATTTCCAGCGCCCGAGATCGTCGTACTGAACGTTTAGCAGGGTTTGGGCCTCATGTAGGGCCTGCGCCAATTCCTCCACGAGGGGGATCAGCGGGTTCTCGGGCTCCGCCCCGTCGGGCTTCGTCTGGAGGACGAGGTCCCCCAGCTTGTCCGTGGCCACGCCGGTGATCAGGCGGTTCACCCCGGGGCAGTCCGCGTAGAGGTCGCGGTCCCCGAACGAGGGGTCCAGCGCCTCCGCAGCCTTCAGTTGCTCCAGGAGCTTCTTAGGATTTAGGGCCATTCTTACCGTCCTCCGGTTTAGGTTCTACAGCGGGCTCAGGCTGTGGGTACAGCAGCTTCATCATCCCCTCCGCGTAGATCATGGAGGTATCCATGATGTTCTGCATGGAGCTTTGGCCCGCTTCAGGGTTGCTGAGCAGCCCCTGCATGGCGGCGGTGGCGACGAACACCCGCTGGTTCCCGACGATCTCGCGTACGGCCCCCTCGGACTCGGCCACCTTCTCCTTCAGCTTCTGGATGTACTGGCGCATCCCTTCGTCCTGCTTGCGGAAGTTGTCCACGATGAACACGTGGCGCTTCAGCTCCTCGCGCAGCTCACGGTCCGGTACGCTGTCCACGTAGGTCTGCTGGTCGGGGGTTAACGGGAATACGGGGCCCTTGGCCTCTGCCCCCTGGGGGGTCTTTGCTGGCCTGATGGGCACTTTTTTCTCTAGTCTTTGCTTCTTCATCTTTCGGTTTCTATTTGGTTTGCATTGGGTTTACGCTTGGTGACCTCGAACTGGTGCAGCAGGGTGGAGAACGCGTTGACAAAATTCTCGTCCTTGCTCAGGTCCGGCCTACCGATATCGTCGAGGATCGCGTGGGTTATCTCGTGGTACATGGTCTGATCCTTAGAATCCTGAGGGATATTAAATCCCTGCCACTTCCTGGCCAGCTTGATTATACCCAGGCAGCAGAATGATCTCCCTAGCCCGGTGTCATCCAGGCTATTCTGCTCCACCACCCGGTACGCCTTCGCCCCTAGGGTGAAGGTGAGGGTTACCTCCTCCTCGCTCATACGCGTAGGATGATGATGCCATCGTCCCACTTGACGTCGTCCACGTACAGGTCATCCCCGTGGGAGACCTCGGGCTCGGACTCCAGCCGCACGCACAGCTTGCGCGTACCGAAGATCGGATCGTCGTCCTTCATCTTTTGCAGGGATCGTAGCACGTCCGCTGCGCTTAGCTCTTTGCTCATGGTATCTATGTTTTGTGTTGGGTTTTGTACGCTGCTCATGTATAGAGCCTTATTCAGCCTACGCTGGTTGGTGATATGATCCTCAAAGAAGGATTCGAAGCTGCACTGCGGGCAGGGGATCAGCTCGGGTACGTAGTTGTGCACGTACGCGGGGGTTGGCTTGTTGATCGTCTTGGACCCCCCGCACTGGGGGCATACGCCCTCGCGTGACTTTAGCCGTTGCTCGGTCTCATCCCAGTACCATTCCATGTCAGTTAGTTTATGATGTAAACTGGTTTATAAAAATAACCGGGGATCTCCCACCCCGGCGAGGGGGTTACGCTGCAAGCCTGGCCTGCATTGGAACCATGTTGATGATTTTGCCTTTTGTTGGCAAGCGCCCTCTCGGTGGATCATACTCGTCCGCTGTCAAAACCAGGTCAGCCCCTTATGCTTGCCCCGATGATCTGGGGCCGATCGGCGAATCGGGTGGAGCTGGAGGGGATCGAACCCTCGTCCAAACGAACTTTTCTAAACACGTCAATGAGAACGTTTATCTTGATCTAGGGTAACCCAAAACTTTAAATCTAAAACGATTTAGATTCGTTTAGGTTCAACGATTGTACTATTCCAAGGAGATTACCCTCACCACGGAGGTGATCTCCACAGTAGAAATTAGAATCTCCATGTCCCGCTTATTGGTCAGCTGGCCCGAAACCTGGTACACCTTACCCGCCTCCATGGAGTTGAGCAGGTCTACGGGGATCCTCCACGCCACCCTGCGGGATAGCTCCTTGCCCTCAGGGCCCTTCAGGAGGACGACCTCCTTGTTGTACGCAGAGGCTACGATGAAGTCCTGATGGGTGGACTGTCTCAGCCTGATGATCTGCTCAGTGGGGGTACCCTTGCTTGTAGGGGCTGGAGCTGGAGCGATAGCGGCAGACTCCTCATGCTTATCTACAGGGGCCTGTGAAGGGGTATCCTCCTCAACCTTCTTTTTGGAAAGTTCTTTCCCCTTATCCTCAGACTTATCCTCCTTTGCAGGTTTTGGTGGTCTGGTTGGTTTGATGGCCTTTTCGACCTTATCAGCTTTAGCGTTTGTTCCCTTTGCCTTTGTCATGTTCGTACGATTTTGGTATTGGTTTAACTTCCCCCGTGAGCAGACCTAGCGTCTTACCCGTAGGGCTGATGTCACCCTTCAGCGCTTGGCGGAGACGGGCGAGATTTATCTTTTTACTTGTAGACATATGGTTCGCTGTTTTGGGCCTTGTTCCTGGCCACGTTGGCCTGAATGATCTCGATGTTGTCCTCTAGGTACTCGAAGAGATCCTTGAGGTTCGGGGTCCGCTTGTAGGTTTTCCATATCCAGAGCAGGTGCTCATCGGGGACCTCCCCCAGGGATTTACCCTTGTACATGCCGATGGGCATCGGGGAGCTGTCGTCCATATTCAAGTTCTTGGTATTGTCTATCATGGCCTAGCGGGTTGCGTATTTGGCGAGAACCCCTGCGATGGCCTTGGCTACCTCCTGACGGTTCTTGAAGTACATCATCGTATCCCCATAGTTCGTGCAGAAGCACACCTCAACCAATAGGTTGATGGCCTGACTCGGCCCGGATAGCATCCCCAATTTTCGGTGGGGGGACCTGGTCTCATCGAATACCCCCCGGGGGTAGGTACCCATGGCTAGGCTAACCGCATGGAGTAGATCCTGCGCAGCCAATTTCTCCAGAATGTCTGATTGGGTTGGAATCAGCACTTCCGTCCCGTGGGCCTTGATGTCGCTGAACGCGTTGAAGTGCACGTCGAGGATAATGTCGTTTACCCCCACCACGCTCTTCAGCCAGGAGATCACGTTGAACAGCCCCATGCGGGGATCCTCGGTAATGGCCTTAATCCCGTAGAGGGAGTCTAGGAAGTAGATGATGTACTTCTGAAGGATTAGGGTTTCCTCCCCCTCGTCCATGTGAGAGGACATGGATGGATCATTCTGGGTTGCTGCCCCTGTGCCTTTACCCTCATGCCCTGCGATAACGTACACTCTTTTCATATGCTCAAATTTACAAATTTTGTGGGTTATTCCCAAATCATTGGTCAAATGTGTTTGATGTGTTAGGACGATGCAAATCTATGTTACTACTTTTTAATCTCCAAATATTTTTATAACTATTTTTAATTTATTTTTATTTTTCTAGCAATGGCAACGGTTCCCGTTAGTGTATCCCTCCCCCGTCCTGACGTCAGAAGGTCGAAAGGTTTATCCCCTTTTTATCTTTATCTCTTTTCTTTTTTATATCTTACTCTTTTTACTTTTTCAAAGAGTATATAATATATTAATATATTAATATATTAATACCTCTGATGCGCGTGTGCGTAGGCGTGCGTGCTATGTGCGTGCGCGCGTTATATAGGTGTAGATGATTATAACTAGTGCCCACCGCGAGGGGGGAAACCTGGCGAAATTTTCGAATAATCCCTTAAAATTAATCGTATAACCTAATCGTATAACCTAATTGGTTATACCTTTTTATATTAATCTGATACATACATACTTAGGCGTATAACCTAATCGTATAACCTAATGGTATAACTTAATTGGTTATATCTTTTTATATTAATCTGATACATATATACTTAGGCGTATAACCTAAATAGTTATACGATTAATTAGGTTAATTGTATTTTATGTTGTATCTTTGCCACGAAATGAATTGATGATTAAAAATACCGTAACTCGCTGATACGGGTAAATTATTGAAGTATGGCAGTAAAGCAGGTAGTATTAAAGTTGGATGATCGGATCAAGCGGGATTTCTTTGACAGAGTTCCGGACGTATCCGCATTTCTTCGTAGGTGTGTGATTGAGGCTACGTACGGGCAGGACCCTACGAAGTGGCCTTTCTATGTAACCTCCCCCCAGCGGGGTAGACCTCAACGGGTAGACCGTACTACCTATAAGGTACCAAAACTCATTAGGGAGATAGTCAATGAGAATTTGGTAGAGGTTATGTCCTCGTTGGGTAACCCCTCAGAGGAGCTAATCGGGGAGGATACACTACTAATAGCCAAAGATAGCGAGCCCAAGAAAACGTTGGATGAGCTGATTCATGAACTTAAACAGGAGGTAGAAAATGATGACCAAGTTGGGAAAGAAGGAAAAGGGTAGGTTCGCCATACTGGCGGAGATCGCGGAGATATGCTCCGGGGTACAGACTCTCCCTGGTAGGCTATCCCTACCGGATCTTTTGGACTACAAGAAAACCCCGCTGACCACGGAGACGATGCACGACGTGCACGACTACGTGAGGCACCTGGAGAAGCTGTCGAAGAAGATCCGATTCCAGATCAACCTCGCCCACTGGATGAGGAACAAGCGCAAGATCAAGCTGGAGAAGTCGGATGTCTAGCGACCGCAACAACGTCAACCTCGCTCTCTACAAGCGGCTGTACGAGAGCGGTGTGACCATCCCCGAAGATAAGCTGTTCCTCCTCCGGGCGGAGGGGCTTATCGGCATGGACCAGGAGGGGATCGTGCTGGCCCGCAAGAAGAAGGTGGACCGGGAGGGGGCCCCCGAGGAGTGGCCGGAGTGGCTATCCTTCGACGGGCTGAAGGAGGTGCAGGATGAGGCGTGGAAGCCCAGGACCATCCTGGAGCATACGGAGGAGTTCATCGGGTGGGTCAACTCCTTCCTGTACAACTCGTTCGAGGAGATCGGGTACTACGAGCCCTTCGAGAGGTACTGCCAGCAGGCGTACACGTGGCAGTTCACCATGGGGAACTTTTCGGATACGGCCACCCGGGACGCCCGGAGGGACTACGTGCTGGACGAGTACTCCAAGTGCGATCGGAACACCCTATTCTTTGCGAATACGCTGGCCAACCTCAAGGAGGGGGATGACGAGAGCGGGTACCGGAAGTACGCCGCCAAGCAGCACCACGCGGTGATCTTTTACCTGCTCGACTGTAGGTACTCCCTGATGATCGGGAAGGGCCGTCAGATCGGGTGCACCTCGGCCATCGGGATCTGGGCGCTATGCCGGATCATGCTAAGGTCGAACTATTATATCAAGTTTGTTACGGAGGATGATAAGACGGGGCAAGAGATCTTCAACGATAAGATCAAGTACCCGTTTACGGAGTTACCCCCGCGCTTCAAGTTCAGCGTGAAGGGGGACTCTGCGAATAGATTATGGTTGACCACCAAGAAGGATAAGGGGGGACGTGGTCTCCCCAACTCCCGCATCGAGGTGGTAGCCCCCAGCACGACGGCCATCAACGGGGGGTCCCCCCAGGTGACGATCGTGGATGAGATCGGGAGCATCCCGATGCTCGGGGAGATGCTCAACGAGGCCCGTCCTACGCTGTACTGGAATAACCCCGTGACCGGGGTGTTCGAGATGCGTAGGCAGATTGTGCTCCTTGGGACCGGCGGAAAAATGGAGAAAGGTAAGGGGGCGTACGAGCGCGAGTGGTATCGCTTCCTCTCCCTATGGGAGGATCGAAACTTCCAGGCGGGGGTCATCCCGATCTTCTTCTCGTGGCATACTCGTGTGAACAAGGAGGGGTATGAGAAGGAAAAGGCGTACTACTACGGGGGAGGCCGCGCGGCCGAACTCGGGATAGACCTGGAGACCTCCAAGATTCAGTTCCATCAGCACTACCCCTCATCGTTCCGGGATATGTTTCGCTCAAGCACGGATACGATCGTGGCGCAGGAGGTGATCAACGAGGGGTTGGAGCGGATACGCGCCCGGATGCCGATGGACCGTGCGGTGTACGGGTACTTCGAACCCCTATACGATACGAACCACCCAGCAGACGCGAATAGCGACGTGCCCTACAAGATTGTAGGGGCTGAGTTTATCCCGGTGGACGACTCCGATACGACCCACCAGGCGACCACCATCATGTGGAGCAAGCCGCAGAAGGGGTGGGTGCACCGGTACTACAAGGGGACGGACCCCATCGCGTCGGAGAGCGGGGTATCCTACTTCGCCACGACGATCCTCGATGACTTGGAGGGGGGTCCCGCGTGCCTGGTCAACTTCCGGAAGAAGCATGACCATAAGTACGCCTTCCTGCAATCGATGCTGGCCTGCCTGTACTACGACATAGAGCACGATGATCGGAGCAGGAAGGGGATACCGGAGCTGGTGGAGAACAACATCGGGACGAACTACATGGACTACGTGGAGGTGAAGGGGTTCCGAAAGTTCTTGGTGTACAATTCCCAGCTACCCCCAAGATTCCGCGGGGGATCCTCCATACTAGGGATTGATAACAAGGGGGTGCGTAATCAGGCGATCATCGATAAGCTGATCGAGTACTTCAAGGTGTACGCCGGAAAGATCAACATCGAGACCTACTTCCTACAGCTGGAAACCTTTACCAGGAACGTAACTGCAACGGGTAAAGAGGTTTGGGGTCCTAAGAATAAAAAAATAAATCGGGATGATAGTTTGTTTTCTTTAGTTTATGCGTATATTTGCAGGGAGTGTTTCCCGGAGCGTTACCCCTACCAAGTACAGGAGGACGTGATCGGGTATAAGTTGGTATACCGGTTGGAGCGGGATACGGATGGCACCCTGAAGAGGGTTCCGCGGAGGATCCCACAGACCAGACGAAAAAAGTTGACCACCTATGGGACTGACCATATTCGACCCGAGGGGGATTGAACCCACGGCGTATAAGAATAAGTTTCCTGAGCTGATGGAGATCGAGGAGTACCGAGATCTTTCCTACCTTCAGCTCATCTTCATTTGGTGGTACGCCAACCCCAGCTGCCCCTTGGTAGTACGGGATATTCCTCATGAGCAGCGGGTTCTCATCGCGCTGAACAAATCAGAACTAGACAAGAAGCTACCCATTAAGGAGCTGAACAAGTATAGGGATCTACAGTTCCCCGACGTGATCAACGACGCCATCGCGCGTACCCATAAGTTTAACGTGGGGATGCGGGTGGAGGCGGCGAAGATGTTCGAGTCCATATTCGAGAACTACAAGAGCATCAAGGATATCAAGAACTTTACGAAGGTGGAGACGGATGATCAAGGACAAGTGGTGAGCAGCGAGGTGAACTACGCGGAGTACCTCAAGATATCCTCCCTGGTGACCAACGCGCTACCCGGGCTGATCAAGAAGATTGAGGAGGGGATGGGGGTAGTAGACACGGATGGGATCATCGGGGCCGAGCAGGATACCGCGGATGATTACCAGAGTATTTTCCAGGACAAAAAACGACAGCAATGATAAGCATCATACCCGCCCAAATGAATAAGCCCAACCGGGTTAACATCTCGGAAGAGGCGAAAGGAGAGAGTTATCACGCTCAGTACGGAAGGTATGTAGCCTCTTCGGTATTCTCCTCGAAGTACAAGAAATTTATTGATGAGTACGCCACGAACCGTAGGTTCTACAAGAACGACCAGTGGTGGGTGGACGAGGACAAGGCCACGTTCTTGATGGATGATAATGGGGAGACCAACAACAGGATCAAGGTGACCCGTAACTTTATACAGCCCATGGTGGAGCAGTTCCGCGGGAATGCGGATCGTATGGTGTTCACCTCCAAGGTGTCCAGCCTATCCCCTTTGGTGAAGTCCAAGCGGGATGAGATGCTGAACCGGCTGCTGCTATACAATGATACTGCGAGAATATCCGCAGGGTTTGGCCAGTTCATCCGGAAGGAATTCCCGAACATCGGGAAGAACGAGCAGGAGACCACCAAGACCTTCGAGAACCTATTCGTGGATAAGTACATCCAATCCCTGAATAATCTGTTGATCAACGTGCGGGAGATGAACCGCATGAATGAGTATAAAAAATTACTAGCCCAAGATTTGGCCCTATCTGGGATGGCGGTGATGAAGCCGTACATCCACTCGGGGCAGTACCGCTTCAAGCGGGTGGCCGTGGAGGACTTCGGGTGGGATGGTGAGGCCCGTATGTACGATCTACGGGATTCCCAGTTCTTCGCAGAGCAGCACTTCTACATGGTGTCTGAGGTAGCGGAGATGTACCAGCTGGAGGATACCATAGTAAAGGCCATGGAGCACTACGTGAGTAGCATAGTCAGCCGTGGGGCAGGGGGTACCATGTATAATACCCTGGGAAGGGTTCCTGCGTTTGAGTGTACCTGGAAGGACATCGTGAAGGATGAGTTTGGGTATGTGTACGATCGATTCGGACAGGTTGTCCTGAAGCGGTTGAATGATACTAGTCTACCTGAGGAGGAGAGGATAAGCGATAAGGATCTACTCCCCTACAAGGAGCTTAGCACCTACCAGAAGAGGGTGGTTAAGGATAATGGCAAGGTTAGCAAGGCGAATCTGTACGTGGACCTATGGAGGTACTGCATATTTATTCCTGCCGAGGTGACCGGGATGAGCATAGACGGGAATCGCACCGGGGACATCGTGCTAGAGTACGGTATTGTTCCCTACCAGGAGCCCGATATGTACCTACCCACGAATACGTTACCCCCCTACAAGGTGGGGATCTGGCTGTACGATGATGGTGAGGTGGTGGCCCCGGTAACGGTGGCGATCAACCCACAGCGTATGATCAACCGGTTCCTCTCCGTGCTGGAGAACCAGCTGAATAACTCCGGGGGTGCTGGGGCAATTATCGATAAGGATATGCTCGATGACGCCGGGGGCGAGGTAGAGGTGAGTAAGAACATCAAGCAGGGTAAGCCCCTATTCATTACCGGTAAGGGGATGGGCGTACAGAACATGGTGGGCCAGTATAACTCCACCGTGAAGGAGAGCACCCTGATCCTATCCCGTTTGATCCAGGACTACAAGACCGGGGTTGAGGAGGTGACCGGGGTGAACGACGCGATGAAGGGGGGAAATACCCCGGACCAGCTGGTCGGGGTTATGCAGCTCGCTTTACAGCGTGGGGCCATAGGCCAGCAGCCGTTCTACGGGGCCATGCAATCGATATTCCAGGGGTGTGATCAGGCGATCATCACCTCCGGGAAAAGGCTGTACATCGATAACGAGACCGAGCTTCTGGATATTGTGGGGGGTGATGGGGTATCCACCTTTAAGCTCTCCAAGGATATTCGTAACGAGTCGTTCAGAGCGTACCTACAGATCGGGTTAGACCCTGCGCTAGAGCGGGAGAAAACGGATGGAATGATCATGACGTACGCGCAGCTAGGGCTGCTTGATGAGCCTAGGATGACCAACCTGCTAGGACGTGCAGGGGTTGAGGATGTGTACATAGCCGTTCGCGAGTTCAGCCGGGAGAAGGAGGAGATGAAGCGTATGGCCGCCAAGCAGGCGGAGGCTGAGCGGGCCAAGGCGGAGCAGGGGCAGATACAGGCTGCTGCGGTAACTTTGGATCAGGCCGCCCAGGATCGGGCCGTAGATCTGACCAAGAATCAGCGGGATAACGATACGAAGTTGGCCGATAGGTTAATACAAACAGCAGGAAAGTAGTTAACTTTAATTCATTGGGTATGTTAATACTAGGTAGATTAGTAAGTACAGGGAGTCAGAAGAGCGGGATAAGTGGACCCAACGGCAACCCTTCAGCGTTAGCCCTAACCGTTCTATCCGATACATCCATTCAGTGCGATTGGACAAACGGGGCAACGAATCAAGAGGGAACGTATGCTTTTTATAAACTGCATAGCGATACCCTTTGGAGTAGCGTTACCGCTTTAGGCGCATTGACCACGAAGAATATTACAGGGTTAACGGCAAACTCAAACTACGATGTTAAAGTAGCACATTTTAAGGGGAGTAAACTGAGTGAGTATTCAAGTATAGTAAGCGCATTTACATACATTCCTGAAACGAAAGCGTTATTAGCTCGGTTCGATTCAGAGCCAGCTAATTCAGAAAAGGTTATTATTAATCAATTTATAAAAGACTTAATAGATGCTGGAGTTTGGACTAAAGCAGATGTTTTATATTCTTTAGATGCTGATACTGAAAACAACAGTAAACTAAACTACAAATCATCAAGTTTTGGTTTAGTAAAAGGTACTACACCAACATTTACAGTTAATAAAGGATGGCAGGGTGATAATACAGGTGTTTTAGCAACTGGTTTTAATCCTTCATCAAGTGGAGAAAATTTTACTGCTGCATCTTTTAGTATGGGTGGTTTTTATTATAACATGGATCAGGTTGCTGAAAGTTCTTTGGCTGCAAGGGAAGGAAGCACGAAACAGCTTTATGCAATAGAAAGACAGTCGAATGATGGTATAAGGGTTTATCATACTGCAACCAACACAACTTCAAGCAATGGACTGAGTGCAATGACTGTTGGTCTTATTATGATTGATGTTCAGGGAACTGTCTTAAAAATTTATGTTAATGGTGTTTTAAAGCAGACTGTTAATTCAATTACTATTGCTGCATTCCCAAATTATCCTTTATTCTTATTTGGAATAAATAATTCAGGTGTAATACTTGGACCGACAACAAGGATGGCAAGTAATATCTTTATTGGTTCTGGAATGTCAGAGGCTCAACACTTAGCCTATTTTAATGCTTGTATTAAGAAATTCTACTCAAAATCAGGAAATAAGTTCAACGATAATCTATTTTTAAATACATTCGATAAAACATCTAAAAAACTTCACAAGGTAGCTGTGTGTGGTGATTCAATCATGGCAAATCCAACGGGCGGAAGTATAGCTGTTGCAAACGATGAGGGGGATGGATATAGGCCTTTCAGACTAACATACAACACGGTATCTAGAAGGATATACGATGGAATGTCATGGAATAAAGCAACCCATAAACGGTTAGATTTAGCGGATTGGACTAAATCAGGAACATGGACAGATATTTGTGGGACAACGGTAATTGAACCGGACTACACCAATGAAAAATACTATGAGTGTGCCGAGGCGAATGGTTACGTAGAGATTGTTGTCCCAGATGGTAAAGAAAATTTTGCCTTTATATGCGCTAAAGATGCTTCATTCGATACAATTTCCATTACGTTAAATGGAGGTAGTATTGCTGCTTATGGTGCTGCTAGTATTGATTGTGCAAGGGTGAGACTTCATGCCAATGATATAGGCAATCACTACTTTGTTTCATCTTATGAAGGATTGCCAGCGGGAGCTAATACGATAAGAATTACCAAAGGAAACAATACGAATAAAGTTAGAATTTGGGGCGGCTTATACTGGTCAGGTAATACGCTAATAGTTCATAATGTGGCGCACGGAGGTCATGCAATGCAGGATTTGATAAATGAGCATTTAGCCGCTGAAATCTCAGATAATGCTTACGATCATGTAATGTTTCAAATACCTGTAATGAACGAGGTTAGCAATACATATTCCATTGCAACCTCAATGGTATATCTAAACACAATACTAACAACATACCTAAATACAACGGATGCTTTAATAGTTGATTCGCACCCATTCGGGGCTAGTCCTGTTGCACCTTACACTAATTACTATACCACCTATAATAATCCTTACATGGAGGATTATACAATATTCTTTAAATTAAAAGCATGGGAAGGAAGCTACTCATTTGTTAATATGTTTAATATTTTTAAACAAAATATTATAGCATTAGGTGGCACTTTATTGGGTGGTGAAATTGGTACAACCTATACAACTGACGGACAGCATTTGAGTGAAAGTGGAAATACACTATGGTACAACTCTATTAAATCTATTTTTGAAAAAATAAATTTATAGCATGGAAACAAACATCTTCTTTTACATCGCATTGCTAATTTTTAAGAACTAAAAATTTTTGTAATAACGTATTGACTTATCTACATATATTCATACCTTTGTATCAACCCAATAGCACGTACTAAATAAAAATGATATGACAAAGTCGTTAGCACAGCAGGGGAGAACCCCCCAAAATTCACTAGGAGCGGCCAAAGGGCTGATCCCTGATGATAAATTAGCCACCGTTAAGGGGGCAGAGCCTACCCCAACAGGTACAGAGCCTGCGAATCAACCGGCGAATCCTGCCCCGGTAGTAGCTCCTATCACCGTACAATCCCCATTCGGGAATAAGGTCATAACTGCGGATCCAAAAGGAGCCGCGGATGAGCCTATCGTTGTGGATACCGTGGAGAAGATGATCGCGATGATCGCAGAGGAATCGGGGGCTGACGTTAAGTCCTTGCAGGACGTACTTACTAAAGTACTAGGACCTTACAAGAATCTTCGCGAGGAGGTGTCTAGGATTCCAGACCTGGAGAATAAGGTAACCACGTTGGGTCAGCTGATCACGGAGATGCCGGATGATCTGAAGCAGGCGGTGAACGCCTGGGCGACCGGGGGAAACTATCAAGAAGTATTAAGCACCCAGCAGGTGGCGAAGTCTATCGACTTCAGCAAAGATTTTGCGGATCATAATGAGATCAAGCTGATCAACCACTTCACCAAGGGAGCATTTACCCAAGAATCTTTTACGGCCTTAGAGCCCAACGTACAGGAGTCCCTCCGCATCGCGGCGAGGACCCAGTACGATGTTAATAAGCGTCAGGTGTCAGCCAAGCCAGACCTCACCAAGGTGGTGGAGGCAAGGCGTCAGGCCCTCATCGAGTCGGTGGATCGATCCGTCGCAGCCCTCAAGGTACAGTTCCCGGACATGACCCCGGATCGGGTGCAGGAGGTGCGTAATACTCTGATATCTGGGGGGCACAACAAGAGGTTGTACGCGAATGACGGTACGTATAAGCCCAACGCGGCCATGGACATCTCCATGATCCTGTACGGATCGGAGGCCATCGCAGCCCAGGGGGCTACAATAAATCAGATAATGGACATGTACCAGAATAAGGGAGCATCCGCCGCTACGGAGGCGATCGTCGGGAGGAGTGATAGGCCCAACGTGACCACGCAGCGCGGGGGAGGCACCCCGAATCAGGACATTGCCCAGAAGGTCAAGAAGGCAACAGGATTTCTCCATAACCCGAATGGGGGGGAGCAGTTCTAACTATTTTTTAATCACTAATTCTAAACAAAATGGCAGGTAAAAGTTATATACCATCACCTAGTCCGATCACCCCAACCGTAGGGCAAACTCCCTACAACAACCAGAACTTGAACCCTATCGGTTCGAACTACTCTGCGCTGGGAGATCCAGACTACGACGAGACCCTACTGATCCAGCGGGCAATCGTTCGTGAGATTGTGGACGCAACTCCACAGAAGTACAAGTTGCTCAGGCTTTTCTTCGACAAACCCGTAAACTATCAGAACCTCGATGAGTTTACCTACTTGGAGAAAACCTTTGGTCGTACCGCGCTGGTGGCTGGTAACAGCCCAAGCACAGGGGCAACCCAGCACATCGAGCTGACCACCACAGGGAACGTCACCGTGAACAAGATCATCGTTTACCCGGACAATACCCACGCTATCGTAACCGCGGTTACTTTAACAGGAGGTGTTGACCATATCGACGTAGCCCCAGTAACAGGAGGTGCAAGCCTTCCCGCCGTAACCGCAGGGGATTCCTTCGCTATTCAGGGGGGTATCATCGCTGACGGTATGAACTTCTTCATGCACTACGATAGGATGACTACCGTAGAGAGGTACAACTACATCATGCTTTTACACCGTGATAAGCGTTGGACCCGTATGGAGATGCAGAAGCACAAAAATGCAGGCATCACCAACTACATGGAGATGGACAAGAAGGAGCAGGCCGAGTTGCTGTACCAGGATATGTTCATCAGCTTCCTGAACGGGGTACGCGGGGAATTTACCGTGACCGTACCAGGAACTGGAAACTCCTACGTAGCCAAGTCGATGGGGGGTGTTTTCCCATCTATGGTTGCTGCTGGCTGCGCCCACGCGGACTCAACTCCAGCCACGCTGATCAGTGACTTTGAGACCTTGGCTTTCGCCACCGACTACAAGTCAGAGGGAACCCGTTTCATCCTTGGCACACCCGCTGCGCTATACGCAATGGATAAGCTGTGGAAAGAGGACGGTATTTACTACTCACCGAACGATAAGATCGCAGATCTTAACCTGATGCAGTACAACATCGGGGACATGAAGTTCGTGAAGGTTCCAATGCAGGTATTCCAGGAGAGCTCGATGTTCCCAATTTCATGGGCGAACCGTATCATCGTGCTCGATATGGATACCATCCAACCCGTATGCATGAGGGGTTACCTACCCATCGAGATGGGAGAAACCCCAGACAAGGCTACAGGCGGAGCACGTGAGGACTACAAGGAGTGGTGGATGCAGGCATGTTTAAGCCTAATGTTCAACAACCCTCTCTCCTCATTCTACATTGACATCACCGGATTGTAAGATCCGATCACTCTATAGGAAGGGGGTAGGAGTACCCTACCCCCTTTTTCTTTCACCCCAACCCAGCAGAGTAACCCAGTAACTATTTTAGATATGACAGACAAAACGAAAAACCCGATTGCTAAATCCGAGGATGGGGCTAAACCCGTCAACAAAGGATTGGAAACGATCATGTACAAAAAGACGATCACGGATCAGGAGAAGGAGATCGAGCGGTTGAAGAGGGAGTTGGCCGAGCGATCGGTAGAGTCTACCACCCCAACCAAGACCCCTCCAGCTGTTCCTGTGGACGCAGCGAACCAAGCCCTGCTAGAGCGCGTAGCGTTTTTAGAGGGATCTATCAGCACCTTAGCCAAGCAAGGGGTAACCCCCAAGACCAAGGGTAAGGAGATGGTGTGGGACGCCGTGGTCACCAAGGCGGACGTGCAGGATAAGACGGTAACGTTCTCCGCAAGGGGGGTTATCTACGTCACCTCCTCGTACACCCTGGATAACGTGCTTCACATTGCCCCGTTCAAACCCATCAAGTTTGTATTCGCGGGATCAGACCGTAGGATGGCAGGGAAAGAGGCGGATATTATCAACTACTGCGTGTACTCGACCAACATCATCAAGGAGATCGAGTTCCTACGCAATCACCCCCTATTCGGGTTGGAGTTCAGCGAGAACCTGAATACCATTATCTCCGCGGATGCGAAGAGGTTGGCCAGGCTGACCAGCATCGTATCCCGATTCCGCAGCCTATCCATGGAGGTGCTTATCCCTATGGCCCAGCGGGCTAAGATAGACGTGGCCCGATTGACCCGGGAGGACATCGTAATGGAGCTGGCAAGCCAGGCCGCAGCGATGGAAGTAAAGGATGAGGAGATGCGGTACAACGATAAGCTGACCAAGGCTGCCGAGGGTATCGAAAACCAAGCAAATAAGTAAGCCATGTCTATAGCCGTAAGCGACATCATCATTGACCTAAAAGCAGCCCTCGACGCAGAGGGTAGCGGGTACTACACCGATGCGGAGGATTTCATCCCCGCTATCAACCGGGCGCAGGATTTTGTTGTTGCGGTGTTTAACAAGGCCTTTGCAGAGAATAAGCTCTCGGAGGAGAACCTCCGGGAGTTAATTGATATCAAGCTATACCAGCTATCCACATCATCCAGCCTGACGTTTACCGCCAATCAGCTGAACGAGGTGTGGTCCATAACGGCGATCTACCCATTACCCAGGACCTCCCCCGCAGCGATCACCCCATTAGCCCCCTCAGCCTCCTCCCAGGAGTACGCGGGGACGAACCATTTCTTGGGTGGGGATAAGTCGGCGAAGAAGCGTACGCTGGAGGATTGGAATGATACGGAGGGTAGCCCCTTTGAGAAGGGGAATACCATTATATCCACCGGGGATCTGGTGGAGTATGCTTACCTGCCCTTTTCTTCGCAGGATGTGACGAACATTATTATCCGCCCGGACATCCACGATGAGCCGTGCGCGGTGGCCTTTTTGATGTACCCTGCTCGGGTAACGACCAGCGCGAGTACTGTCCCTTTACCCTCAGTATGCCGTAACCTAATGTCCAGCAGGGCGTTGAGGTACATTGCAGAGAAGCAGGGGGATCAGAGCACGGCGTTAACCGTGGCCGATGCGGACGTAAAGGAGCTAATTGATTTACTAACTTAGAAAACCATGGCAGAGAGTATAGATAAGTATGATCGATTTGAGGACGTTACCCTCAGATCATCGGATAATGGGGGGTTTATCCTTCAGTACACCGGGATATATAAACCTAAGAGCGCTAAAGCGTTGGATAACGTGAGTAGGGATTGGGGGAGGATGATGGTGTTTGGGGAGACCGAGGGGGATAAGGCCCTTGAGATGCTCCAAAAAATGGCCGATAATAAGAAGAAGTAGATGAATACATACAGGTACGTCGCGAACGATATCAGGACCTCGCTGAAGCAGATATACGACGATGCGGATATCAGCCTTGCCCTAGTGGTGTATTGGATGCATATCTTCGGGGATGCCCTGAAGAAGCAGCACATCGAGAAGTACTCCTCAGGGGCTTTCCTAAGCATATTCCGTAGCGTACCCGTAGAGAAGGATATAGACACCAACATGCCCTACCCCTTCATCACCCTACCCCAAGGAATTTATGATTACGATCTGGATCGGGGGGTGGACTACATCACCTATCCCTACTCGTACACGGAGGGAAGGAAGCAGATGGTAGGGAATGTGAAGTTTACCCGGAGCAACTTCAACGCGCTGGAGCGCTTGAACATGCGGGAGGAGGAGAGACCCTCCCCGAGCAACCCGTACTTCTGCCGAGCAGGGGAGCGCATCTACCTTATTGGGGTGGAGCGGATCAACCTGATGACGGTGGAGATGGGGCTAAAGACAACATTTGACGTAACCTCCGCAATTACCCTGGACGATCCCTTTGATTTCCCGGAACATTTACTACCTTTGCTGAGAAGGCAGATCCTGGAGATGGGAAGGTTTGTGCTGATGGTTCCGGATAACCTTCGGAATGACGGGACAAGCCAGGATATAGAGAACGCAGTGCCCTCAACGAGGGCTATGGGATCAGCAATTCAACCACAGCAACAACAGGTAGACCAAAATGCAGTATAACGTAGAGGATCTTTTGACTGTTGATGATATTCTAGCGGACGTTCTGCTGGAGTGCGGGGATGAGGATTACCGTAAGCGGACCAAGGGGTGGTATATCGCCCAGATCAAGCACGCGTTGCAGGAGCTGGAGTTCGATACTAAGTTCAACGAGCAGTTCCACGATGAGATCATCCCATCCAACCTAAGGGTACCAACCCCAGAGGGATCATTTAGCATGGTCGGGGTTTGGGGGTATACCGGAGGGGAATTCAATCCTTCGTACGCCCGTAGGATCCACCGGAAGATTGGTGCATACTCCAACGGGGGAGGTGATGGGTACGCTGCGAACAACGTGATGGGGATGGTGGATGACCAGGTGGCCAATGATACTGTAGGATCCGTTAAGTACTTCTACAGCGTACAGAACGGGGCCCTAATCCTGAGCGATGAGTGCGTAGTATTCACCAAGGTGCGCATGACGTACAAAGGGTTTACGAAGAGTATTATGAATGTAGCGGTAATCCCTCCGATGATTCGAGAGGCGGTTGTGGGCTACACCGTGGTTAATTTTTTTAAGTCTGTCTTGGATGAGGACCCGAGAAGGTACTCCGCCACGTACGATCGGAAGAAGAGCGATCTGTACTATCCTCCAATGCGCTCCGTATGGGATAACGCGAAGCGTAGGATTACCCGGATGGGGGAGGATGAGATGAGGACGGTAAGAATTTACTGGGGGCAACCCCCGATTTAAAATCAGTTATCCAAAAACTAAAATTAGAAACCAATGGCGACACTAACAGTAGTATCCATCAATAATAAAGCCGTAACCGCTTTTGCAAAGCAGTTTAACTACGATCAAATAACCTTTGGTCCAGTGGCTTACGTGCCCGCAAATAACAGCCCATCGTTCGCGACGGGGTTAGCCATGTTTATGTACGATGAGGGGCTTGGCAGATCAACCAAGTACATCGTATCCGATTCGTTGGCTACCACCAGGGCTTACTTCCTAGCGGCTGGATCCTTACGGACCACCGCAGTACCCGCCTCCGCAGAACTTCCTTCTATTGGGGTAGGTGTGTATAGCACTCCTGTTGTAGAGACAGGGACAGATAAAACTGCCGCTGCTGTATTTAACTTGAATACCGCTACCAACAAGACGATTGCTGGGGATATCAGCGCGGCGATCTACGCCGAGTCGAAGAATACCGCAGCCGTAGCCCACGCTACCATCGTTACCTTGGACTCGTTAACCACCACCCGTGGTGATGTGTACGAGGCCTACGGGGTTCGTACAGGGCTTACCATCGCAGTGGCCACAGCAACCCACGAATCGTTTGGGATGCTTGCCTCGGTGTTTGGTAAAACCACCATTACCGGTGCTGTATCCCAAGGGTTAGTAGCCGGTGGGGCATTCATCGTGGCTGGTGCAGGAGCCGTAACCCAAACATGCTATGGGGTATACGTATCCTCGCTGACCGGTGTAACCGCTATGGACGCGCTAATCTATGCGACCAACGCAGGAGATGGCACCAAGGGGCTAGAACTAGCCGGTACGCTGACTACAGGTATCACCGTAGGGGCATCAACTACAGGTATTAGCGTAGGTGCTGCAACCACAGGTCTTACCATTGCCGCTTGCACAACCGCTATCGCGCTTACTGGGGCCGTAACCGCTGGTATATCCATTACGGGTAACGCTACTACTGCCATTGAGGTTAAGACTGGAACAGTCGTAACCGGTATTAGCCTTGCTGCTTGTACCACAGGTATAGCCCTTACCGGAGCGATGACTACGGGTATCAGCATTACAGGTGCAGCAACAACCGCTATTTCCATTTCAGGGAATACGACCAGCGCCCTTAAAGTGGTAACCGGAACAGTTACCAACGTGATCGAGGTAGGGACCGCAGCGAATGCTACGAACTTCATCAAGTTCAACGCGGTGGGAGGTTGCTTAGTGGCCAAGGACGTTGTTCCTTCCGCAGCACCAGATGCAGGGAAATTAGGCGCGGATGCTTGCTTAACCATTTTGGTTAACGCAACTCCATACTACATCCCATTGTACGACACACAGCACGCTTAACCCTTAACTTTTAGATATGAAACCCAACAACAAAACAGCAAAGAAAGTGAGATTAGCCTGCATGGAGCGAGTAGCAATACAGGACTTGCTTCAATCCTACAACGAGGGTAACTACGTTACCTTCAAAGTCCTAGGAGAACTCCGAAATAAGGTAGGATTTAACTCCGAGGAAGTAAAAGAGTTTGACATCAAGCAGACAGGAAACAACGTAACCTGGAACGAGAAGGGGAATACCCCTCGTGAGTTTACGCTGAACGAGATGGAGGTTAATCTGGTACGGGACCAGCTGATCGCAAAGGACAAGGCGAATAAGCTCATCCAGTTGTACCTCTCCATTTACGAAATGTTTGTTTAGAAGAAGCTGTCTGTACAGCGTTTACTCTGTAACAGTTAGTATGTGTTGGGTGATCCCCTTGTCCCTCGGGTCGAGGGGATTTTCCCTTTTAAATAGAAACTATTCCGATGAAGAATTCGCAGCACCTAAATAAGTCCCTGCTCACAGGGTTCCAAGGGGTTAACCAGGATATCACCCCCGACATGCACTCCACCCTCAAGGGGAAGGTATTCAGCATGGTCAACGGCCGGGTGGATAAGACCCGTCAGGGGGATGTACTCCCCATCGGAAACGATAAGCAGCTACGGACATTCCTAGAGGTAACCTACCCCCCAGGGGGAGGAAAGGTGTTCACCTCCGGGGAGTGCGTATGGGCAGGGTACTGTGGGTCCTACAGAATATCCCTATGGAACACCATGGCTAGAGGGGTTGCCCCTGAGAGCCCATCCTACGCGTACGGGGTTATCATCGTGGATGATAAGATCGTGCTGATGTCCGTGGACGTGGCCTTTGTAGGGGATAAACTATCCGTGGATGTCAACCCGGGGGATGTGAAGGAGATATACATTACGGATGGAACGAACCCTCCGATGGTGTTGGATGTGGCAGATATGGTGTATGAGGCTACGGCAGCAACACACTCGTTGCATACGGATAAGTACTTTGTAAATTTTGACCCGAAGGATTATGGACCATCTTTCAGCTCGGATTTGGGTAGGGTAACTTTCATCAAGTTACAGGAGGTTGGAACAGGGGCAGGGGTGAAGTGTGGGGTGAATATATACCTGATGAGGTTGGTAGATTTTGACGGGAATAGGACGGGGTGGAGCGTATCCAGCCCGACGATCCCCGTGGTGATGAATGATGACATAACGTATGAGGTAGTATCAGCAGGAACCCCCGCCCAGTTTGGGTTTAAGACCTACGGAGGGAATGCGGGGGATACTAGTAAGTACGGGGTGCGCGTGCGCTTTCGGGTGAACAATAGGGCGAGATTCTCTTACGTGGAGATGGGTAAGCTGTCCTACGTTTCCGGAGGGCCTATGGGGGATATAGCCACTTTTGGGATTGCCCCTGTGCTAACGGATGCTGATGGTAAGTCTGTATCCTTGGATAATATAGATACCCAGGTAATCGATTTTTTGGATACGTCGGACGTGGTATGGGAAACCTCTAGTGAGGTGCTATCCAACCAGCTGAGCGTGATCAAGTCTGCCGATGCTCTGAGGTACTTCGCAGATTACTTGGTATACTTTGGAATTACCTATGAGGATCTGGACCTATCTGCCGATTTCACGCTAAAAACGAGCAGCACGTTCGGTAGCGGTACGATGATCCCTCACGTACGAATGCTGGATCGGATTGGGCATCGATCGGTGTATAACCAAGCGCTGTACCGATCCAATATGCATAATGAGAGTAGGGAGTATGGGATCGTATTTCACGATGGGAAGGGGGGAACTACCCCAGCGATCCCTTTGACCGATGTAGGGACCTTTAGATTCCCTTGCCAACGGGAGGCCATGACTATGGTTACCCGGGATTATTCCAAGTACATTGACGCCTCTGAGGCTAATTCAGTACTTACGGATAATCATTTGGTATGTGCTAGGATAAATAATGTGATTGGGTGGGGATATTCCCCTTGGACGGATTATGATGATATGGCTAAGGAGGACGGAGGGCAGGCTTCTCCATTCGATACTGTGTACTCCCCGTACCATCCAGTAAATCGTCAGGATGATCGGGTGGACTCCATGAAGTATAACTATAACTTTACCCGAGTGATAGAAACGGATGGGGGGGTTAGTAATCCTTACCTAAGGGATAGGCTGGGGTATTACCCTCGATTCTTATCCTTAGGGGCAGCCCTATCAGGGGTTAATATAAGCGCTCTCCCGAAGTGGGTGAAAGGGTTTAGTATCGTTCAAACGGAGAGCGATAACTACGTGGTGGCCCAAGGGATAGCCATGTATGATATTAAGAATATATACGATACCACGATAACCACCAACACCATTGAGAAGAATGTAGACGGGTTTATTTTACATTTCCCAGATCTGGACGCTCGGATTGGGATTGATCCGAGTATTGTGGAGGATATGAAGCGTAACCCGAATAGTTACTCCATTCAGTTGGTAGCCCCAGTAGGATTCTTTACGGATCCCTATCGAAGCGTGGATGAGGATTGGGTTAGTATTATAGGGAGCTCAGCGGATATTGATAAGGATATGATGGTGAATGCTACGGTGATGCGGGCGATACACCCTAATCTTACGGACGACTACGCGCTTGTCGGAGACGGCAGCTCAGGGCATGTTATATTCGGAAAGTACCGAAGCGTAACCATTACCAACCCTTTAGCGTCTGATATAGCAGGAGCTGCGGCGGATCCTAAGAATGCTTTCTGTTACCCCTTGGTATCCGTGGAGGATCTAAAGGTGAATAAGAGCATTAGCGGGGTGATCCGGGAGCTGAATACGAGCAGGACCACCATGCTCAAGGTATCGATAGATAAGAATGTGTACTCCACAGCATCCGGTACGAACAGTACGAGCGCGGGGGATGCCACGGTACGAAATTTTCACGAGCCTTTCTATATAGTTAACCTGGTACGGGTAGGGGCAGCGGTTACCCAAGGTAACGTACAGAGGTACAAGACCATCAACCAGTATCAACGCTTGGTATCAGAGATAGGGGTAGGTAACGGGGGAGAACTAGTAGCTCCTCTAGCGGATGAACGGGTGCATGATTACCTGTATGTTAACGGGAGGTGTTGGTATTTATCTCGGAATATTGCAGCCAATGATGCAGCAGCCCAAGCCATTTTACAGGAGTTACGGGATAATGATCAAGCTACGGTGGCAGGGTATGATGATACTGTGTACGGGGTAGCTCGGTACAATATGAACGGAGGGGAGAAAGAGATTATATTCACCAACGCATGGGTTACTGGGTATGATGCTTACTACGACCCGTACTACTTATACCCCAATGAGGGGGAGGTTATTGAGATGAGGTATAATAGCAACACTCCTATTGAGCTGATGGGGGGAGATCATATCATATCCGAGGCGTATTGTGCCCCATTGGATCTAAGCTATGGAACTACTACTCGTAGTACCTCTAAGAATTGGGGAAGTAAGACGATCAATACCGGATTCCCTTATCGATACTTATGGGAACCCGCTATTTCAGGGGGAGCCTCTTCGGTCAGCAGGGATTTTAGTACAGACATTCGACAGATGGTGCTTAAATCGTATCTACTCACCAAGGTGAATATACCTCTTATCACGAATGATGCGTACCCTAATCGTGGGTATATGTTAAAGCCCAGCTCGCACGCGTTCGTTCGGGATGTTAGCGGGCTGGATGCGATCACCTGCTGGAAGAAGCTGGACTACGACGCCATGCTAGAGGCTTTAGGGGATTTTAACTATAGCATCTACGGGGATTCCTATGATTATAGGTACCTAACGGACTATGCAGATCAGATGCCGTACATTAACTACGGGGGGTTCGTTCTTCCTCAGATGGTTAACTCGGACTACTCCAAGCAGTATCAGCATAAGCACGTCTCGCTACCCCAGGTAGGGTTTACCCCGGTAACCTACTTCCCGAATCGGGTGCACCATAGCCAGCGAAGGAATCCTTCAGTGCAGGATGCCCCGAACATCAAAACATTCCTAGCCTCCGCGGTGTGGGATATGGATAGCAAGCAGGGGAAGATCTCCCGGGCATTTGACACCCGGGTGGAGGGATCTGGTGGGTATGATCTATTCGTATTCACGGAGCGGGGGATATGCAGGCTGCTCACGAATCGTCAGATGATCTCCACGGCGGATGGTAATACCTTGGGTATACTGCCTCCTGAAGGATCTTTTATCCAGGCCGAGGATTGGATTAACAAGACGGTGGGGATTCCTACCACGCTGACCAGGTTGGCCACGGAGCACCTAGAGCAACTATTTTTCGTATCCACGATGGACGTGTACCAGTTCGGGAGTAAGGGGCTAGAACCGATCAGCGAAGGGTTTAAGAAAACGTTGCTCCCATGGATATCCGGTATGCTTAGCAGCGTAACCGTTAAGGATATGGGGGGAACAGGCCATCGGACGTACGATGAGATACTATTCCTATACGACGGGGTAGTGTACGCCTACAACTATGCGATAAAATCTTGGATGGGGACTAGAGTTTACACAGGCATAGATAAGATGGTGGGGGATAATGATTTAGGAGGGTTATACGGATTTAACTACGCTACCTATCTTCGAGAGTACACCCTAGATACCAACCTAGCCAACCCGACCACGTACAAGGATTTCTCTGTGGAGATGATCGCTGCGGATGACCCTAAGACGGATAAGGAGTTCGTAATGATCTATTTGGTGGGGGATATACGCCCTGACTCGATAGAGTTTAGAACGGATATCGATGGGGCCGCAGAATCAATCGTATCGATTGCCTACCCCACCGCTGCGAATAATCTGTACATGAAGCACTACGGTAAAGGGTGGTGGACGTATGTTCCACGGGCTTTAGCGGGTTCTCACTACAGAGAGCAGGGTAACTATTTGGTGACCAAGGTAAAACATAACACACAAACTTCAGGATTTGAGATAAAATTCGTCGAAATTGGTTGGAAACCGATTAAGTAATTCGTACATTTGCCATACCAATATATACTAGTATGGCACGAACATTCAATTTAAAGGCTCAGAAAAGGTTGAACACTTGTAGCCGTTCGGTGAAGGACGCCTCGGGAACGGGGTACGTTTTCGCCCATGAGCTGACCAGGGAGATCGCTGCGAGAACAGGATCAGACCTGGTATCCATAAATTACATTATGGATACGTACAAGGATATTATCCTAGAGCACTTGGACCAAGGGAGAAAGGTAGAGCTCGAACGAATCGGTACCATCGTATTCAAGATGAAGAAGTCATTCTTCTGCCACCTGGTAAGAAGGACCATTCCCGATCGATACTTCCCCCGATTTATTTTTAAACCCTCGCTACGACAAAGGGTTCGTGATCACGTAACCAGTGATATGATTCCCCCGAAGTAGCATAATATACAATGGCTATGGATAAGGCGCAGAGTAGTACAGTAGGTGGAATAGCGGGAGGGGTAGCGGGTTCATTCCTGCCCATCCCCGGAGGAACTGCGATCGGTATGGCCGCGGGTACTTTGGTAGGGGGACTATTCGGAAAGAGCCCCAGCGCACCACCCTTACCCCCAATGGTAGATCCTATGGCCCAGCAGATGCTGGACGACCTGTACGCCAAGCGTAGGGGGATCGAGATGGGGACGAGCACCGAGTTCCAAACGGCTAGAGAGATTATCCAGCGGTCAGAGGCCTCCGCCCTATCCGACGTGGCGAAGATCACCGGGGGGGACGTAGGGGGAGCAGTAGCCGCCTCCGAGCGGATCATGGAGGCCGGGGGGAATAACATCTCCAAGGTGGTCGGACAGGCTACCGAGATGGCCACCCCGTACACGCAGATGATCAACGATCTTATGGCCAAGATGTCCCAGCGCAAGCTGGAGCTACAGATGGCCTCACACCTTCAAGGGCTTGCCACCAAGACGCAGGCCAAGGAGGACCTCAACGCAAACCTATCCAACGTATTCTCCTCCTCTGCCCTATGGGATACCATCGGGCAGAGCAGCAACGTATCCAGCTGGGTACAGGGGCTATTCGGTAAGCAGTCCGAGGAGGGCTACTCCAACGGTGAGATGGTTGTAGGCTACGGGAATAGCGGGGCAAGTGGTAGTGGAGGGTATGAAACTTTGGACTTCAGCGGGAAATAGTTATGGCAAAGAAAAACGAAAGCATCAGCTCAGTGACCACCGAGGAGGGATCCAACTACGCGGGACAGCAGGGAGGATTTACCGGGGGGTTCACTGAAACGGATAAGCAGTACCTAAGCACACTGCTCACCACCCCGTCCCCAAGGCGTGCCCCTAAGGAGCAGCGGAAGGGGATTAGCGCAGGGAACTACTACGGCAGCGTGATCGGGAACGTTCCGCTATTCACCGCCCAAGCCCCAACGATCCCCGTGGATACCATCGACGATATGTACCACCAGGACCAGATGATGAAGATGCAGCTGCTGAAGCAGGATGCGGTGAAGATTCCTGAGATCTCCCGTGGTGCGTTCAACGACGTGTTCTTCAACGGGTGGAAGGGGTTGATGGATACCAAGTACAACGAGATAACCGCAGCCTTCAAGGGGGATTCGAGCAAGGCTCTAGCCTACATGAAGCAGGACCCCGGGTACCGTCACATGCAGACCCAGCTATCCCAGGTAGCGGACGAGTACAACGTGGCCATCAAGAATATTTCGGATATCATGTCCGACCCCGATTCGGAGCAGTACATTCCGCCCAGCGCCCAGCGTAAGATGATGGATGTGCTGAATCACCCGGAGAACGTGGAGAAATCCTTCAAGCGGGATAGCAAGGGCAGGGTGATCGACGTGGATCTATCCGAGACTAACAAGCTGTTAAACACATTCCGGGCGTTCCCCTCCGTGCTTAAATCCACGAAGGATATTACAGGAGATTACGAGCGAAAGATTGCTGGGGATATGAACCCAGCGAATTTTGGTAACTCCAGCAATGACGCGTTCATGGCGTACACCAAGACAAACGAAAATTTTACCAAGTCTTACAAGGATAGCGAGGGGAATACCATTCCCTCTGACCTAGACGTAATGACGGATAGCGTGATGAAGTCCGTGTACGGGGGGTTGGACCCTGAGGAGGAAACCTTTAAGGAGACTAGAGACATTGTGAGGGATACTATTAATCTACGGGTCAAGCGAGCTGTGGAGAAGCAGTACCAGGTAATCTCCTCGGAGAACGCCAAGAAGAACCTGCTCATGGAAACCTTGGGACAAGGGGATATAGAGGTGTTGGCTTATGATGCGACGGGGGATACATTCACCCCTACTAAGGCGAAGGATGGGATAGGGTTTGATGCGAATACATACTACAAGAATCCATCCACGGTAGGTATTCGATCCGGGGAGCGCTACGTTAGCCCAAGCCATCCGGGGGTAAAGTTTGAGATATTAGAACCCGAGAAGTTAGAGTTTTCTTTGGTTAATCAGTACAGTGGGGAGTATACGGTAAATCCAATAGATTATTATGGACAACCCGCGTATATTCAAAAGGAGATTACTAAAAATAAGGGTAGTATGTTTATGGCCGGGCTGTATCAAATGAGGATTCCTACGGCTACCATTAATCTACAGTCCGTTGAGAAGGGTATTACTACGACGGTTAGGCCGGATGGTGGGAGGAAACTAGATAGGCAGAATAATTCGTATGCTTCAAAATTTAAGGTGAAGGTATACTCCGATGAGTTTCCCATGGGGAAGGAGGAGGAGTGGAGCGGTTCGGTGGATGTGCTAACTTCTGCTAATGATGTGAACTACCTAGCCCGTAGCACCAATGACGGGTTTGCTCTGAAGTACAATAAGGATTCTCAGGATAAGACGGAGAAGGGGAACTGGACTCGTACTATCGTTACGCCAATTCAAGCTAATGAGGGAGGGGTTACTACTATGGGGGTTAAGGTGAAAGAGGGTGTTTCTCAAGAGAAGAAAGAGAAGGAAAAGAAGGAAAAGAAGGAAATTGCAGGATATAAACAGGATTAAATAGAGTATCATGGCTGAAGTAGTTGATGTATCAACAAATGTAGTTAACCCTGTTGTGGAGCAAACCACCCAGCAGGTATCGACTACTCCGGTACAAGCCCCAGTAGCCCCAACCAAGGATGACCTGGAGTTGGAGAACGTACGGCTTCAGGGGATTCATGGCATACTCATCGGGGATGAAATTGAGAATATCCCCACCGACTACGAGGAGTTTAGGAAGGGGTTAAACCCAGAGAAGCTGCGCGGGATCTATGACTACATTCAGTCCAACGACGAGATCGATAAAACCGCATTCCCAAAAACGTTTGACTCCTTCTACCAAAGCGTAGGGCATACCCTCATCCCAGGGGTGGAGGGGGTGACACAGCCCAAGGTAATGCCCCACAACCTGCTTACGGAGAATGCTGCGGGGGAGAAGAAGATCCCCTTCACGGACATTCTCATCAAGGACGTACAGCCCTTCCCTGAGATCAACGGTCTACCCTCCACGGAGGTGGCCAAGAACGCGTGGGAGTACATGGGGAACCTGGCAGGAAAGTTTAACAGCACCATCCTCAGCACCGCGAAGTTTGTCGGGGGGTTGCAGGATGCCCTGATGTGGGCGGTAGCGGACCCCAATACGCTCAACCCGTTCCATACGACCACGTATGAGGAGCAGCAGGTGGGCAACGCGATAGCCAAGGCGAACAGCGCCTCGGTGATCAACCCGTTGACCAATTCGGTCAGCGTGACGGGGATCGTCAAGTGGTTGGAGGATAAGGGGGTCGGGGGTGAAGGGCAGAAGGCCCTACCCGGTAAGGATATCCCCATGGCCACGGATGCGGTGAAGTTCCCCATGGAGTTCGCCAACGCGCATGAGGAGAACTTTATGGCCCAGGGGCTGAGTAGCCTAGCCACCATATCCGGTGAGCTGACCATGATGGGGGCCATGCCCACGGTGAAGGCGGGTAAGGTGCTATCCCGGATCGGTATGGAGTACGTACCCAAGGCCCCGGTGTTCTTCGGGGCGATCGGGGTGAGGGATAGCGATAATAGCCATTGGTACAGCCCGTACCAAGGGGCAATGCAGGGGGTGATCTCCGGTGTGGAGATGGAGGCCCTCGGGGGGTTAGCCGGGAAGTGGGGGAAGGATATAGCCCTAGGGATAACCAAGGGGACTACAGCCCCATTCCTAGAACCATTCCTAGTGATGGGAACGAACGCTGCGCTATTCGCCGGGGATGACCTGGTGAAGCAGGGATCAGATATTATGACCTCAGAGAAGGAGTGGAAGGATTACGACGTTAACCGTACGGGGCAGGCAGGGTTCATGGGTATCGCTATGGGGTCCATGGGGACAACCAAGGGGGCATTCGCCAGCTTCATCGAGGCCAGGGGGAGACAGGTTCGGGCGAACATGATGATGTCCTGGCTGAGCACCGAGCGGAACGTAGCGGAGAGAATACTAAAGTCAAACCCCAACCCCGAGGTGATCCGGGAGCGGATTGACCTGCTGAACGACAAGATTAGCAAGATGCCCAAGGAGTCCGGGGAGGTGTGGGTGAAGGCGGTGGCCGAGCGCAACCTGCTGAATACCGTGATATCCTATAACGCGCAGGCAAAGGAGATCCTTCGGGATCCCGATGCGTTCCGAATGGTCATTAAGAATGACCCCAAGATCCCTGATTCTGCTAAGGAATTTTTGTACAACAAGGTGGAGGAGACCCTACAATTGGGGGATCCTACCTACGCCAAGGCGAATAGGATACAGGCGGAGATCAACCAGCTGAACGAGACGTTGGCCGGAGTGGATTTGGATAAGAATTTAAGCCCTGAGCAGCTGGAGGCGAAGAAGCTGGGGTACACCGAGAGGTTGGGATCCCTGAAGAAGGAGCTGAAGGATACGTACACCAAGGAGTCCTTCTGGCTAAACGGGGAGGAGTTCAACAGCGAGTCCGAGTTCCGGGCTGCGGTGGGTAGGGCGAAGAGCGTGAACGATCTTTCCAATGCCATCGTACGGAACAGCCCGAAGGTGACCGAGTGGGTACGCCAGAAGCAGCTGGACATGGCTACGGATGAGATTAAGTACGGTATTCGTTCCCAGGAGCTGAGGAGCCAGGAGCTACAGGTGGACGAGAGGATTGCAGGGCTACAGGAGAAGGGGGAGATATCCACCCTACCCCAACTGATCGTACCCGACCGGGTGAACACGATCATCGATCGCATCGACCGGGGGGAGAGCATCCCCGCGGAGCACGCCCAGGAGGCGTCGGACATACTGTACCAGGAGTACAAGCGGTTGGAGGCGATGAAGGCGTCCAGCGACCCGGTTATCAAAAGGAATACCACGGAGCAGATTCAGACCGCCCAAGATTTTCTTGAGGAGGAGATCACTAATTTAGAGAACTATGTCGATAGAGCTAAAGGGGGGACAGCCCCAACCCGTGAAGCGATCCAGTGGATCAAGTCTGAAGCCCTCCAGAACGCTGAGCCTACGAAGCCGGTACAAGGTGCTACAGCTACCGAAGGAGCAGCAGGGGAAGGTACAACCATAGGGTTAGCCCAACAGGGTATAGAGATTATGCTAGCCCCCTACCGATCCACGATGGTCACCTCGGGGGAGCAGGATAAGGCTTTGCGTAATAGCCCAGAGTACGTTCATCATCAGGAGGTCATTCAGAACGCCGCTGATTTGGTGGGGGTAAAGATACTGGACAAGCGGGATATATGGGGTGGATGGGAGGATACTGAGACGGGTAAGCCTGTACAGGAAGTAACCCAGTTTATCCGGATTAACGGAACCCCGGAGCAGGCAAGGCTATTAGCCGCGATTATGGGAAAGGCTGCCCCTGAGGGACAGGATGCTGTAGGAACGGTTAACCACCGGGATAACGCCACCGGATTTAAGCACACCGTGGAAACGGGAAGTTTTGAGAACGGTGTAGAAGCCTTAAAGTTGTTGAAAGACAACGGGTTAAAATATTTCTCCATGGATAAAAACACGGGGGATATAATAATATTGGATCAGGAAGGAACGAATAACAAAAATATCATTACCTTTGTCAACCAACTCAACGAAAATGGAATCAAAAGTAAACACTACATCTCCAAAGCAGACACCGACTTCGTCAGAAGCGACCAATACGATGGAATACTTGCTAGCGCACGGAGCAATCCTAAGGCAGGAAAAGGGAATAGAATTGATACCTTTATCGAAAAGGCAAGAGGAGAGTATGAAGCCCTCCAAAGAGAAAAGCTAAACCCCAAACTTGAGAAGCCCAACCACATCCTCGCTACCGGTGTAGACGAGGTATCCGCGTTTCTAGGGGATCGTATGTTCAACGGGGAGGAGCCCAACGTGGACCGGGCCATCACCGAGATGGCTAGGGAGCTAAGTGCTACGGCAAAATCCCCCGAGGAGGTGATGAACGGGGTGAAGGATATCCTATCCCGTTCCGTGGCTGGGAATGACTGGGCCTCCGGAAAGATGGAGAAGCTGGTCAACGACCGCGCGGACCTAGTCCGGGAGACCTACGAGAACGAGCAGCCCACCCAGGAGACGGCCATCAACAAGAAGGGGGAGACCACCAGCCTGCGCGGGGAGATCAACCGCATCAAGGAGCAGGAGAAAACCTACAGGGAAACGTTAAAGGAACAGCTGGCCAGCGAGGTAGCCGCCAAGAAGCAGCGGGGGGAGCTAGTAACCGTCGCAGGGCTGAGCGGTGAGGAGCTGAGCATGTACGCCAAGCTGGCGTCCTCCTACATCCGGGAGGGGGCTAAGACTACCAAGGCTGTATTCGACGCCGTGAAGGCGGATATCAAGGCGATCACCGGGGAGACCCTGAAGCGTGAGGACTTTGATACGATGATGGAGCATACCCCGGAGGGGGAAAGGAATAGCCCCCGGGAGCTGATGGACGTGTACGATGAGATTCGTACCCGGGCTGCTGAGGAGAAGGGGGGGAAGGTAAAAACTCCCGAGCAGATAGCCATCGAGAAGGAGATCAAGGTACGCAGGGAGAAAACCAAGGTGCTCGTGGATGAGTACGTGGCCATGAAGGATGAGATCAGGTTACCGCGAGGCGCTGCCAGCGAGGCTAAAAAGTCCGAGAAGTTCATCGTGGATCAGAGCATTCAGGGGATGAAGGACTGGATCAAGGAGAATAAAGCGCGGATCAATGAGATTGCCCCCGACCTGACTACCACCCTGGCCAACCGCCTATCCGTGGTGAAGGATCAGAGGTCCATGGATGCTGCCATCGAGTACATCGATGCGGCGCTACAGAAGGAGCAGTTCGCCAAGAGGGCTCAGAGCATAGATCAGAATCGTAAGAGGGCCGTACAAAACCTTAATAATGGGAAGTTCGGTAGCCTTTACGCGGATGTAAACGCATTGACCTCCTTCCAGTACAAGAAGGGGAAGTACTCCTACAAGGATACGGTAGATCCGATTTCTGGGGATATCAAGAAAATTTTAAGTATTAGCGAGTCTAACATACCCAACCATTTACTACCTACCTACGACGCCATTCTAGGGAAGCTGGCGGAGCGGGGGGAGATTGACGTGAATGCTGCGGAGCTGCGTAACCTGGTATCCGAGTTACAGCCCGTGATCGATCGGGCGATCGGCAAGAAGCTGGCAGCCCAAGAGGCTAGGGTAAAGATGCCAGACAGCGCAAAGGCTGCGGATATTGAGATGGTTCGCCAGGCGGAGAAGCAGGAGACCCATAAGTTTTTGTCGGAGATTGATAACGTGGATACCCGCCCGCTGACTAGGGACGAGCGGGAGATGCTTACGGAAGTGCGTAGGTACTCGGCTAAGGATCTGGAGGGGTTGACCACGAAGCAGCTGCGTAAGGCTAGGCTGATCATCGAGCACGTTCGGGATAACGGGTGGTTGAGCAATAAGCTGTACGAGGATGTGGTTAAACCCGTTCGTCAGCAGCGGGTACTGGATAAGCTATCCCAAGGGTACGATTGGGCGAAGGTGGATGCGATCGGGAAGTTTAAGGATACCGCACCTTACAAGGAGCTGGCGGATATGGCCCAGGAGTTTACCAGCGGGAAGATCGATCACGTCAAGATGTACAACAAGTTGAAGCACGTCCCAATGGATCAGATGGATATGATGCTCGGAGGGGGAGTGAATACTCCGATCTACAGCGCCATCCATCACCCGTTCAACATCGCCATATCCAAGATGGATGCGGAGGTGAAGGGGATTGAGAAGGGGATGCAGGGGCTGATCGACAAGGTGATCCGGGATAATGGGTCAAGCCGGGAGAAGAAGGCCCAGGCCAACGTGGAGATGGCTATGTACGTCAGGGCTAGGGAGTACTTCTCGAATATGGATAACCCTAAGGCGAAGGTAAAACCGCTGAAGGACTACGTGGATGCGGTGATCCAATCGAAGATTGACCGAAAGAGTAAAGAATTGGTACAGAATGTGTACGAATCTCTACCCAAAACTAAGGGTGGGGATGTGGATATGAAGGAATTCTACGACAACTTCTTAACCCAATCTCAAAAGAATCTGATTACCTATACGGATAACGTGGATCGGAATATCCTTAACCCGTCCATACGATTCGCCACAAACCACTACCGGGGGGAAGCCTTCGTTGAGGTGCAGAACCACGCCCACAGGATGGCGGAGATTGATATCGATCAGCAGGTGGAAGGGATGCTTGGAGGTGAAGGAGGATTTGGGGGGATATCCACAAAGGGGGGAACAGGGCATACCCGTACAGGGGCCAACACCATATCATTTGACTTCCTAGGATCCTTCATGCGGGGGGTTCGTACCACCATGACGGATTATCACCTAACCCCAGTGGTTAAGGAGACCTTTGGTACGCTAAAGTTACTGAAGGGGCAGCACGCCAAGAACCTCAACGCGACGGAGATGGTCCAGACGATTGAGAATATGTACCATGATAATCTAAAGTTCCAGCTGGCTGATGCCGTAATGGAGAGGACTATCCCCACCAAGCTGATGAAGGCGATGATCAACGGATCATACAACTCAGCCCTAGCGGGCATAGGTAGGGTAGGAGCAGAATTATCCTCTAACATCAGCTCGGCAGTACTATACGACCCTGCCGCTCTAATGAACGGAGAAATAATACTACGTAAGCACTCCGGGGAGATGTGGGATAACCTGTATGAAACCTTAGGGACATCGCATATGAACCGATTGGGAGCACAAGGGGATGAGTTCTCCAGGATGCTAACCAATGATGTTCATCGGCTGTCTACGGATTTAGGGGCAGGATTAGGAGAAAGGACAGTAGATTTTCTGAACGATAACTGGATGAGGCAGCAGGTAACCCATATTAATAAGGGGTTAATCCAATTCTCTGATAATACTACAGCTAAACCATTCTGGGCGGGGACATTCGCTAAGGAGTTCAAGCGGTTTACGGGGAAGGAGTTTGATATGATCGCTTTTACTGAATCCCCTAGTTACTACAAGAAGTACGAGCAGAGTATGAAGGATGCGGCAGCCCTCGCCGACCACCATACCACGCTGATGTTCAATAGTGCCCAAGGGTTTGATCGGGCGCTAGGAACAAAATCGATGCCCCAGGATCCTTGGTGGTTGCTCAAGACGGTGAACAACTTCTTGGTAGGGTACGGGAGAAGGGAGTACTACTCCAGCATGATGAGCATCAAGGCGATGATGTACGGGGATCAAGGGATAAGTAAAACCCAAGGGGCTAAGCTGATGACCGCTATCCTCGTGCGTAATACGGTATACGCTGTAGCAATGCAGCAGATGAATACGTATAAGAATCAACTACTCAACCATATGGCAGGGCTTCCCCAGGAGGATGAGACCAAGGGGAAGAGCGTTACCGATCCCCAGGATCTCAGGAGATTGGGTATATCCACCGTGGCCAACGTGGTCACAGGGAAGTATGGTCAGTTTGCTAGGATCGGGATAGCCTACGGGCTGAACGGGTTGGAGCAGCTCTACACGGAGAAGGTGTTGGACGAGACCTACGACCAGTACAAGCACTCCATCATGTACACCAAGGGGAATATATTCACCAACCCGGATAACACCAAGGCGTGGCTGGGTATACTAGGCCCGATGAGCTACATGACCAACGCCCTGTACGACGGGGTTAAGCTGGGAGGGGATATCAAGGAGCAGTTTGAGGACGAGGACTGGCTGGACGGGTTTAAGAATGCTACCACGGACAAGGGGATACAGATGCAAGCCATGGACTACGGGTTCCAGCTACTCAACCTATTCTCAGTGGTTCCTATTAATAGGGAGGTTAAGCAGGTTACCAATTTTTTGAAGTTCAACGCGGAGGACCTAGGGAGTAGCAAGCACTATCCCAAGAATTTCTCCCCGAGCAAGAAGAGCATTTCGGGTAAGAATATTAGCCCGAGTAAGAAAAATTCACCCTCAAAGGTTCCGTTGAATCGGTAGGGATTTACTAACTTTGTAAAAAACAAGGCCATGGCAGATTTTCAGGCGAGCTTTACGGACCCCACGCTAGGGGTACAAGTATATGGGCAGGCAGACGTAGTGTATGCTACGGACTCCTCTAACTACACCACGAATAGCGAGGACGGGCACGCCCTGGCGGATTTTACCCTTTACCGAAGGCTAAAGTTGCTGATGCCGGACGCAACCGAAAGGATATTCTCCTCGGTCCCTGCAACGGGGGAGGTCGCATTTGACCCAGCAGCTACGGCTTCTACCTTTCTATCAACCTTTGATACCGCTGATTTCGGGGATTGGCACTATACGGTAACCCTGTATAGCGTACCCACGTACGATGCTGCCGTAGCCTACGCTACGGGGGACTGTGTCTACGTCAACGGGTCCGGGCTGTACAAGGCGTTGCAGGCTACCACGGGGAATGCCCCCGCAGCCTCTCCAACGTACTGGCTACCCATCACGGATCCGGATGACCTATCAAGCAAGTATATCGCGATACAGCAGTGGTCGGTAACCTATGATATCGAGGTGGGATGGATGCGTACCGTGGCTGAGGCCAATCGGGATACCACTGGAAGGGATTTAAAGCTACTCCCCAATAACCTAAAGTTCTTGACCGCGCTGAAGTTGAATATGCTATTGGATGCGGTGGGAGATCTTACCGAGGTGTCCGACTGGACGGGGGTAGAGCTATGCATTTCACAGGCTAAAGAAATACTGAACGATGACAGTCTCAACTAGCATACACCGGGCGAGGTTGGCTCAACGGGTTGAGGCGATCTCCAAGCAGGCCCTTTACAACGTGAAGGGATCTGATACATGGCTAGGCTTATATCTGCTACGGATGAACGTTGTAGCCCTGGAGCGGAATAACGATTTACAGGTGCTTACGGATGATGAGGTAACGGGGATGGACTCATTCCTATCTAAAAATCTACGGGCATGACCACACGAAATAACAGCTACCCTGGGCAGGTCAATCCTACCCCCATACCCGGGGCAGGGGGTGACCGGGACAACTTCTACGACGGGAGTTCCGCGGGAGGGTACACCGTATTCCTCTCCAAGGAGAATATCCCCGTGGTGGTTAACCCTGGTACCGGGGTATCCGATTTCACGGGGGCAATTTGCCGCTTCCACGTGTACCTAGGGAACGTGGAGGAGACCTCACAGTGGACGCTAAGTGCCCAGGACGCAGGAGTGACCTCCTCTGTATCCGGGAATACCTTGACAATTACAGGGATCACGGATATACTAGGCTTTGTGGATGCCACCCTAACCAAGGGAGCGTTGAGTATCACCCGCCGGGTGAACGTATACAACGTATTCCGGGAGGGGGAGAGCGCCATCGGGGTAAGCGCCCCATCCTTTTACGCCCAGTGCCCAGTGTTCGCCATCCCAGCGAATAGCGATGGGAGCGGGGGAGTATTTACCTACGCGGTATCCCAGGTATTTGTGACCGAGGGGGGTGTGGACACCACGGAGGATTGGACGATAGCCGTGACCGATTTTACCGCGGGGATTACCTACACCTTTGTGGATAATATCCTATCCGTTACGGCGAGTACGGTAACCGTAGGGGTTATCGAGCTGACCGCGTCCAAGCTGGGGATGGTGGATATCATCATAAAAATTCCTGTGATTAAATGCATTAAGGGGACGGACGGAGCTGACGGGGCTGATGGAATTGACGGGGCTGATGGAACGGATGGAACGGACGGGATAACCCCTGTATTTGATATCAATTCCGGTAATCTTAGGGTATCCTTTGACGGTGGGGATAATTGGTCCATACTAGGAGCAGTGGTAGGAACGAACGGGGCAGATGGAACTGATGGGGTATCCCCCATATTCCGTCTACTCGTAGGATCCCTAGAGGTATCGTACGATGCCGGGGATAACTGGGAAACGTTGGGAGGGGTAACGGGGGCAGATGGGGATGACGGGGTCAGCTCCTACCAGTACATTGCCTACGCGTCAGACGCCTCGGGCACAGATTTTACGCTGGACCCAGCAGTAGGGATCACGCTATCCTACCTAGCCAGCTTGACAACCTCTACGTACCTAGCAGCCCCCGTGGTAGGGGATTTCGCAGGGTTATGGAGATACTTCCCATCTAGCACCGCGAACGTAGTGGATACATTGACAGCCACAGCTTCGGTGGATACTCCGATTATTCGGGGGATTGGGCTACGTATACCTCATCTAAAGGATAAGGTGGCTAGTGCTTCTAGCAGGCATACTCATTCAGCTAACGCCGTAACAGCGTCAGCAACTTACGTAAAATTAAAAACAATAACTTTTACCAACGGTTTACTAGGCTCCCAACGATTTAACTTTGATATGAAAACTAGCACTGGGGGTACCTTTGCGTATGGTAGGATATATCGGAACGGGGTAGCCTTAGGCACTGAGCAGAGTACGGATTACGCCTTTGGGGATACGTTTACCGAGGATATAACGCAGGATTGGAATCCAGGGGATACCTGTGAGTTGTGGGGGCACTGTACGGGAGGGGTAGCCACTGTTACAGTATATAACTTTGAGGTGTGCTATGATGATGATGCAACCCAACCAATAGCAGTAGTTAGCGCAAATACTTAAAAATATTTAGTTAGAATATAGTACGATTAGCATAGAAATTTTGTAACTTAGCCCTATCTTTTAGGGCACTAAATCGCCAAATTATGGAACAAATGGAGATAACAACCGGAAAAGATAGAGCCATCATCGATATGACCCGCACCAAGGCCGTCAACGTAAGCGCTGCGAACTTCGTGTGGGATGCCACCGAGTGGGCGGAGGGGTATACGGGACCAGATACTGCAAAGCATCTGACCAGCTTCAAGCTGAAGGTGTCCAAGGCCTGCTTTCTCAAGGTGTGGGTGGTGGGTAACGCTACCGCTGCTGTGGAGTACTTCACCGCAGGGGAGAATAACCAGGTGCTCGTTATGGTATGCCTAGATGCAACGAATAATAAGGATCAGGACGCAGGGTCTGCGTTCGACGGGAGTGGGCATCTTGGGGATATCGTAGCCGGGACGAACTGGTAAGTACTAATCATTAATTCTAAAGATCATGCCAATAAAACCTCCAAACCCCCCTATACCAAAGAGCACACTTCCTAAGTCTAAACTATTCAAAGTTGGTATTAGGGATTTGCTTCGTGGGGGGATACTCGCCGCGTTAACCGGGGCGATCACCAGCGTGTACCAGATGTCATCCGCAGGGGCGTTCTCCTGGAGCACTTTAGGGTTAGCTATACTTGCCGCTTTTTCGGGGTATCTCGTGCTAAACCTGGCTACAAATAATACTGGGCAGTTACTCAAGAAGGATAATCCCCCTCAGCCATGACCCTACCCAATAAATCCCAGTTACGTATCGGGGCGGAGCGGATAAAAAATTCAGCTGCTACGGTTATTACGTCGGTTATCATCATGTTTTTTACGCTGTGGGCGACGGGGATGGTGGAGGCCAGCAAGGCGCAGCAGGATCGTATTGAGTCTAAGGTGGAGAAAGTAGAGTTTGATAAGTGCACCCAGGAAACGAAGGACATTCTTGCCAAGAAGCTGGACGTGGTGCTGTTTGAGAAGTACGAGCAGAACAATGACGAGAAACTTCAAAGTTTTCAGGGTAATATGAAGGAGATCAAGGAGGAGATACAGGGGATCCGTTCGGATGCTCGGCTAGACGCCAAGGAGCTACGGAATGAGATTATCCAGATCCTGAGAGAGCAGAAGAAGTAATACACTAATACCCACACATATATGAACTTTAACCTCTACAAGCTGGCGGCGATGTTCATCATCGTCGCTATAATCATCGCCTCCTTCTGGAAGATCCGTGATCTGAAGCGGGAGAACCAGCGCCAGGATACCCTCCTGAGCAAGACCAACACCGAGTACAAGGACGAGAAGCAGCGGAACGTCACCGTCACCCAGCAGCTGGAGATCAAGCAGAGCGAGATCCGGAGCATGGAGCGGAGGGCGAGGAGGGATAGCAGCCGCTTAACCCAGCTGGAGAAGGATGTGCTCCAGGCGAAGGGGGTCATCGAGGACATGGGGAAGAAGCTACGGGATGTCACCTCGGTCACCGGGGGGACGATCAGCACGCATACGGATAATACCACCCCCTACCAGATCATCAAGTACAAGAACGTTTACCTACCCATCATCGACACCATCCGGACCAGGTTCCTGATGATCGCGTTCAAGGCGGATACCCTGGGGAAGCTGAACGTTCGGCACGAGTACACCAACCGGTTTCACGTCGTGCTCGACCGAAGCAAGCTCAAGCGCAACGGGGATGTGATCAAGCACCCTAGGCTACCGTGGTACTGGTTCAAGGACTGGGAGTACTTCGCCTCGGCGACCTCGGACGATACCTCCGCCCACGTGACCAACCTCCTCAACGTAAATTTCTAAAAAAATATATGTTAGGATAGTTGCTTTTTATGAAATAAGCACTATATTTGTAGTCTTAAAAGCCGCTAAATGTTACCAACGACTCATCGTACTGATAGTAATACAGCCCTAACCGGCGAGATACCACGGGATTTGCTTAGCGGCTTTCCCCGTGGTTTTTCTTTGCGGGTTGGGGCTTTTCTTATATAATCGCACACACCCAACCGTATGACGACAGACTTTCAGAGGTCCCTGCTAAGGTGCCTGTTCCAGCTACCCGATCTCATCCCGAAGATACCCATCATCGACGTGAAGGTGTTCGACCTCGTCGAGGACCAGATCCTATTCGAGCTCTTGGCTGAGTACATCAAGACCCACAACTCCCTCCCCACCAAGGTGGAGGTGGCGGAGTTCTACAAGGCGCGGGTGCAGCAGAAGAACGTGCCCGACGACGTCTCCCGGAAGATCATCCAGGCGATCCACGCCGTGTTCGTCCCGGTGGACGGGCAGATGGACTACGTGCGGGAGGTGCTCAACGGGGAGGTGCTGCGCAAGCGGGTGAAGAGCGAACTACAGGCTTTGATGACCAACCTGAAGGATACCCCCTCGGACCAGGTGTCCCAGGTGGTGGAGCAGGCGTACCTGAACATCGGGAGGTCCATGAAGGACGGGAAGCCCGAGGAGGAGGGGACGTTCAGCAGCGCGGGGTACCTATCGGACCCCTACGTAAAGCCCCACGTAGTGGGTAGGCCTACCATATTCAAGGGGTTGAACCGGATGACCTCCGCCGGGGGGTTTAGAACACCGGAGTTCGTCATCATCATGTCCGCCCCGAAGAACTTCAAGACGGGGGTGATGATCGAGATGGTGCTCGGGTACATGCGGGATGGGCTGAAGGTGTACTACGCGGATACGGAGAACGGGGAGTTCAACATCCGGGAGCGGTTTGACCAGCACATGCTGAAGTGTACCGTGGAGGAGATGAAGGATTCTGATACGTACGAGAAGCTGGATGAGGTGAGGAGATGGTATACTATGATGGGGGGAAACGTTATGATCGATTCGTACATAGCCTACAGGGCTACCCCTAATGATGTGTCTATTAGGCTAAAGCAGCTGAAGGAGGAGGATAACTACGTACCAGATATTATTGTATGGGATTCCATAGATCACTTCGTCCCAAGCCTAGCGGAGGATCGGAAGAAGGAGGAGCGCCATAAGATCCGGGCGGTGTACTTTGAGGCCATAGCGATTAATAAGAAATTCGGGTGTTTTTGCTTTGCCCCCTCACAGGTAAATCGGGCGGCTGTGGATAAGAAAGTGTTCAGTATGAAGGACTTCAGTGAAGATTTCGGTAAGGCATTTAACTGTCACGCAGCGTTCGCCCTATGCAGAACCCCTGAGGAGGTGGAGGCAGGGATCGGAAGGTTGGTCCCCGTGGTCCAACGCCGGGGGGTACGCTACCGGCCGAGCACGGTGTGCGTGCTGGGGATCAACGAGAGCATCGGGCAGGTGGAGGAGATCAGCCTTGAGGATGCTGAGGATAGATTAGGAGATGACTTATAAACTGAATGATATGGAAGAAATTTGGAAAGATATTGAAGGGTATAAGGGGTATTACCAAATATCCACCCTAGGACATGTTAAAAGTTTACCAAGATTTCATGTACTGGAGGAAAGAATAATACACCTTAACAAGGTTAAAAAGTATAATACCGTTTCCCTACATAAAAACAAAAAAGAGAAACGGTATGGAGTTCATAGGCTTGTGGCCCTCGCATTTATCTCTAATCCGGATAACAAGCCCCAAGTTAATCATATAAATGGGGATTGTCGGGATAACCGAGTAGAGAACTTAGAGTGGATGACATCCAGTGAGAATCATCTACACGCTTTTAGGGAATTACACAGAACTCCTACAGGTTTAGGGAAATTTGGGGAAGCTAGTAATAGATCTAGGTTAATACATCAATACACCCCATCAGGAGAATATCTGAATAGTTATTGTGGGGCAGCCGAGGCCCAAAGGATTACAGGTATTCATAGAGGTACTATTAATGGTTGTCTAGCACATAGTTATGGGCACAACACCGCTGGAGGTTTTGTATGGAAACTAACGAAAGACTAAACTAATGATCCCACACCCCGGCAAGGTAGCCAAGTACTTCTACGATCGGTTCGAGAACCTTCACCCGAGCACCAACGGGTGGATCGATTTCACCTGCCCGTTCTGCGGGCACAACAAGGCGTCCGTGAACTTCGAGTACCAGCTGGTCAAGTGCTGGCGGGGGTGCTTCGAGGGGAGCGTGACCCAGTTCGTCGCCCAGTACGAGCGGGTGGACTACCGGCAGGCCCACCGGTTGGTGCTGGAGATCCCCGGGGAGATGGCCGTGGAGTTCGCGGGGTACAAGAGCAGGACCCCGAAGATCGCCATGGAGCAGGCCATCCCCTACCCGGAGGGGTTCGTTCCGCTGGATGAGCCCTCTTTAATCATAGGGCGGAAGGCGGTCAGCTACTTGGAGGGGCGAGGATTTAATGTTAAACGCCTAGCTGATAAGGGCTGGGGGTACTGCGATAAGGGGCGATACTACGGGCGGATCATCATCCCCTTCTTCGTGAACGGGGTGCTGCGCTACTACCAGGGGAGAACCTTCGTCAATGACTACCTGCGCTACGATAACCCCAAGCGGGATGACATCGGGGTGGACAAGGGGGACGTGATCTACAACGAGTCCGCCCTGAACCTCTACCCCGAGATCGCGATCATGGAGGGGGCGATGGACGCGGAGTTCTGGGGGGATAACGGCACCTCCACGCAGGGGTGGTCGGTGAGCCGCTGGCAGCTGACGAAGTACCAGAGCGCGAAGGCGACGGACATCACGCTGATCCCTGACGCGGGGTTCTACGCCAAGGCTCTACAGGTAGCAATGAAGCTGGTAAACTGCAAGCGGGTGAGGGTGCTGAACCTCGAACCCCTAAAGGATCTGGGGAAGGACGTGAACGAGATCGGGGTGGAACCGATCCGGGCGTTGAGAAATAAAGCGAAAGTATTGACAGAGAATGAGTTGTTTAATCTAATACTAGGGGAATGATAAATGTAGTTAGCGCGTTTGATGGAATGGCTTGTGCATATTTAGCTCTTAATCGGGCGAATGTTAAGGTAGGTAACTATTTCTCCATTGAGATAGATAAGTATGCCCGGAAGGTGGCTAAGGCTAACTTCCCAGATATTATCGAGTTGGGGGATATTCTAAAAGTAACTAAAGCAAATTTTGGGGAATCACACATCCATTTACTGGTTGGTGGTTCCCCTTGTTGACAAGGGTTTAGTTTTGCAGGGAAACAGTTAAACTTTAACGACCCCCGAAGTAAACTATTCTTCGAATTTGTCCGATTGAGGGAGGAACTAAACCCCGATTATTTCTTACTGGAGAACGTGGTGATGAAGAAGGAGTATCAGGATGTTATCTCTAAGTATCTAGGGGTTGAGCCCATTAAGATTAACTCCGCCTTAGTATCCGCCCAGAATAGGGTAAGATTATACTGGACAAATATACCGGGAGTTACACAGCCTGAGGATAAAGGAATAAACCTTATTGATATACTAGAAACCGATGATTTAATTAATCCCGCAGCAGTTAGAGGGAGAAGGTTAAATAAGGCCACTATTATAGGTAGAAGGTTGAATGAACGCGGTGTAAGAGATGATTACAATAAAGATGTACCGATTACGCAGTGCTTGGAAGTAAGAGCATCAAACACCAATAAAAGCAACTGCTTAACTACGGTTGAAAAGGATAACGTTTTAACCACAATGCCGATAGGTAGGCACAAAGATGCCTTTAAAAACAAGTTACCCTTTAGATATTATACTTTGAAAGAGTACTGTAGGTTGCAAACAGTCCCAGAGAATTATTTTGATGGGCTTGTTTCAGAAAGTCAGGCAAAAAAGATGTTAGGTAATGGCTGGAATGTGAATACAATTGCCCATATATTTAATACTTAGGTAATCATGCTAAACCCCACCCTACATATCACCCTATCATCCCTGCACAAGATCTTGCAGGGGCTATCCGTGATGTTCCCCCGCGAGCTGGCCGAGGAGATCTTCGACGCGAGCGGGCCCTATGCGATTCGGGACCGGTTCATCGTGGAGAAGAAGGGGAGCACCAAGGCGAAGCGGGTGAAGAAGGCGCAGGCCTTCACGATCCCCGATGAGGAGGTGGAGGTGTTCAACGGGCTGCTAACCTCCTACCGGAAGGCGGAGGGGCACCGGTTCATCCCCATCCGTAGGGAGGACGCCATGTGGAAGCAGCTGGCCGAGGTGGCCCACGACGCGAAGGAGTTTTGCAGTACGATGGGATACGTCGATACCAACACGGGCTACCTTCGGTACATCAAGAAGGGGGTGGAGCTGATGCGGGGGAAGTACGGGCTGAACAAGTTCAAGTACTACCGGGATCGCATCGTGGACGAGATCGGGTTGGAACGGATACTAGCCGATGACCCCACCCCCGAGACCACCAAGCTGTTCACGGACACCTACGTAAAGCTGCTGCTAAAGGAGTCCGGGGTGACCCAGGACCCCCACGCGTTCACGGTGACCCAACGGGTGGACCTTTACTACGGGGCGACGGCGTGCACGGAGATGAGGGTAACCCCCGCAAGCTACCTAAAGGCCCAGTTCGCCGAGCTGAACTTCATGGGGGGTGTGCCCGAGACGACGCACCTCCACGGGGATCAGGCGAAGCAGCGGGTTCGCTCCTACCTGAACAAGCAGGGGGTTGAGGCGAAGGACGTGGGGAGATCAGGATCCATGAAGCAGTACTACCAAGACATACGAGAAGCCAATGAAAACAAAAAGTAAGGTAATAGAGCAACTCACCCAGGAGTTTGAGTTGTGCCGTAAGGCCCATGAGGAGCATATTAGAGCAGTACATGTTATGTATAGCTGGTTGGATAATAACGCCACTCCTCGATTCGTGGATCATATCCCTAGTTCCCAAGTAAATCTGAACGGGGTTAAAGGGGTGATCACCGAGGTGAATATTAAGGGGGTCCCCCTATTTATATGTGAGCTGACCATACTACCCTACGAGCGAACAGCGGATATTGGGGCAGGGCCGGGTAACCCATACGTTATGAACTTTTAAGCGTGCTACGATGATAAAAAGTAAACCTTGTACGGTAGAGGGGTGTAATCGCCCAAGATTCTCCCACGGCCTGTGCATGTATCACCAAAAGCCTAGAATCCTAAAGGTTGGGCAGCGAAAGATAAAGTATACCATCCGGAGGTACAGCCCTGAACGGGAGGAGAAAAATAAATTGTACCATTTAGCCTGTTTAGAGGCGGATATAAAGTATTCTAGGGATGGGGAAACTTACTGCTACTTTTGTTTAGAGCCTACCGGGCCGATTAAAGACCACCACCACGTGGCGGGTAGAACAGGCCCTAACCTATTGAAGGGGATAGTTCCTAGTCATAGAGATTGTCATACAGGACCCAACGGATTTCATAATACTTCTTTAGAGGCGTTAGTTAGAAAGCCCTACTTTGAGCGTTACATGCTACTACTCAAGGAGACTGATCTAGGGAAGTTTAGTATACTAATGGGTAAGATAATGCCTTATTACACGTTACCAAAAGTGATGTATCTATGAGAATCATCCTACGGAATAGCGTATCCTTAGTGGTTGTAGGGGGAGCGGATAACCTTCTCCCCTACAACCTGATGGACACCCTGCGCGAGTACTTCAGCGTGAAGGTCAAGGGGGCGTTTTTCGCCCAGAAGAGGAGCAAGTTCGCGTGGGATGGTCGGAAGTACTACCTCACCGAGGGGGGCAAGCTGCCCACGGGGTTCATCCCCTACCTCTTCGAGTACCTGGAGGATACGGATATCCCCGTGGACGTGGTGGACGAGCGGGTGAACCTGATCAGGTTTAAGCCCGTATTCAACGATAATATCGGGGACATCACCCTGCGCACGTACCAGATCCCCGCGGTGAAGGCGCTGAACAACCACATCACCTTCCGGGGGCAGTCCTACTACTTCCCCTCCGGGGTGTGGGATATGGCCACCAACAGCGGGAAAACCCTGGCCGCCTCCTTCCTCTACCATAACCTGGAGGGGTGCTATATGCTCATCACCATCAACCGGGTGGACGTATTCAAGCAGCTGGTGAAGGAGTTCGGGCAGCAGGGGGATGATATCGGGGTGATCACCTCCAGCCGGGTGGACCTAAAGCCCATCACCGTGGCCATGGCCGGAACGCTGTACAACAAGATGAAGTCCGTGGCCTTCCGGAAGTCCATGCACGTGTTCAACACCCTCGTGGTGGATGAGGGGCATACCGCCGGGGGGAAGCAGTACTCGTGGGTGATCAAGAACCTGGACCATATCGGGGTTCGGCTGATCATGTCGGGCACCCCGATGGACCAGGCGGATGAGACCAAGGCGCTAACCGTCACCGGGCTGGGGGGAAAGGTTTTGTACAAGGTGACCAAGAAGGAGCTGATGGACATGGGCGTGTCCAAGAGGGCGCTGGTCAAGATACACTACTGTGACTCCAACCTGTTCTGGGGGGAGGGGTACGATAAATCCTACGACGCGGGGGTGAAGTTCTCCCAGGAGCGGCTGGATGAGATGTTCGGGATCATACAGGATAACCCCAACCGGTCCATCCTGATCTCCGTGTACTACAAGGATCACCTAGAATTCCTGTACGAGGGGCTGAAGAGTTTACCCATGGTCGAAGCGGTCCACGGGGAGGATCCCCAGCGGGCCGACAAGCTGGAGCGCTTCCGGCTGGGGGACACCCACGTGCTGATCTCCACGGAGATAACCACGCTGGGGCTGAACATGCCCCTGATCAACATCCTGATCATGGCCCAGGGGGAGAAGTCCAAGATCGCGCTGAAGCAGTGGAGCGGTCGGGCGGAGCGGGCGTGTGAGGGGGAGGACTCCTTCGAGCTGCACGACTTCTACGACGTGGGGCAGTACATCGAGGAGCACTCCAAGAAGAGGATCCGGGTTTACCGCGAGGAGGGGTTCGATATCGAGTACGATTACGTCGCAACCCCTACGGGAATGTCGAAGAAAAAATAGTTATAGATTTATTTGGAAATACAATAAATGTTTCATTATATTTGCAGAGTGCTTTTATCCTAACATAAACTAAATGGACAATACATTAAAGTGTAACGGGACTAGTCTAGGGATAGTGCTTTGGGCTACCCCTGAACTTCCTATCCCTCGAACAGAGGAGGGTAGAAAGAGATTACTACAGCTGTGGGAAGAGGCAAAACCCAGAGGGATTGATAATTTTGATAATACATTTACTGTTTATGGAACGAACCCCGAGAAGTAAGAAGTCAACCTACGACGTGACCGAGCCCGTCACCGCGGAGCTGGACGATACGTGCTTCGGGTTGGAGTACTCCCCCCGCACGGTGCACTGCCAGAAGTGCCACGATAACACCCTATGCCTGATCAAGTTCAAGGAGCAGGTGGACGGTAAGGTGGCCGAGGTGGAGGCAGAGCACCGGATGCTAGACCTAGAGCGGGTCCCCCCAGTGGATGGGGAGTGGGCGCACAAGCTGACCGGGGTGATTGAGGACTGGTTTAACCAGGGTCAACCCGCCACCCGGCAGGATATCGGGGATGCCCTCACGCAGGAGTTCTCCCTACAGGATGAACCCTCCAAGCACCTATGGATCAACCGATGGATCGAGTACTATAACATATCACACCTTATACACGAGTAATGGAATTTAACCCCCAATGTGATTTCTGCCCGCTATCCGAAGGGGCCATCCATGCGTGCATGGAGCCTGTGCAGGGCCCTACCCCACGCCTGATGATCGTGATCGACTACCCCTCGCTGGAGGAGGACAAGACCGGGCACTCCTTTTCGGATCAGCCCATCCTTGCCAAGCTGCTCTTCGAGGTGCTGGATATCCCCAAGACGGACGTGTACCTCACCTACCTGGCGAAGTGCAGGCCCCTGGGGAGCAACACCGCCTCGGGGAACTTTACGATCTGCCGGGAGGAGTACTTCAAGAACGAGGTGCTGGAGGTTAAGCCCCAGGCCATCGTGCTGATGGGGGGAGACGTGGTGGAGAGCATACTCGGGAAGAGCATCAAGTCCCTCCGGGGTACGGTGCACTCCTACGAGGGGAGCCCCGCCATCGCCACCTACAGCGTGAACATGGGGCGCAAGGATCCGGACATACTGGAGCTGATCGCCAAGGATATACAGCAGGCCTACAACGTGGCCTACGGGGCGGAGAACGTGGAGAGCGATACGGTCACCGTGGAGGTGGATAGCCTAGAGGTGCTGGATACCCTCATCAAGCATATCCAGCAGGTGGGCCGATTCGCCTTCGACTTTGAGGCCACGGGGCTGGATATCCACAGCCTAGATTTTTTCCCTACGGCCCTATCCATCTCCTTCCAACCGGGGAGCGCCTACGTGATCCCCCTATTCCACTTCGAGAAGTTTAGCATGTGGACGATACAGAGCGAGGGAGCTATACACGCCCCGCTGATAGAAAGGTTGGCCGAGATATTCACTGACCCCTTGATCCGAAAGGTTGCCCAGAACTTTAAGTTTGACGCGAGTATTCTAAAGAGGTTCTTCGGGTACTACCCCGAGGGTCGCTGCGATGATACGATGACCATGCACCACTGCCTGTACAACAATGAGCGGCACGGGTTGAAGGGGATAATCAGCACCTACTTCCCTGCGCTGAGCGGGTATGAGGATGAGACCAAGCGTCACAAGTGGGCCGAGGTACCCTGGGAGGTGCTATGTAAGTACACCGGGATTGACTCGGACCTGACCGGAAGGTTGGGTATAATACTAGAAGCGGAGTTATTGGAGGATCTACCCTCCTACCTAGCCTACCGTAACCTGATGTCAGCAGCCCTACGCCCTCTGCTGGAGGCGGAGTTTGAGGGGTCGCTGATCAACCCGCAGACCATTCAGGAGGGGGTTGATATCGCCACCCGCAGGCAGGAGGAGCTGCTTCGCACCCTGTACGCATTCCCCCAGGTGGAGGAGTACAACCGTAGGGAGCAGCGTAGGCAGAATAGCAAGCAGATCAAGGAATTACAGGCAAAGATAGATGCAGGCCCCAAGGCGTACCTTATCGCTAGGTACGAGGAGCGCATCGCGAAGCTGAAGTCCGGGGAGGAGCAGGTGTTCGACCAGGTGAACTTCGCCTCCCCCATACAGCTAAAAGAATTGCTCTTCGGATCGGACGGGTTCCGCTTCGATCGCCCGACGGATGACCGGTTCGGAAAGAAGAAGGAGATTGATAACACGGAGGCGGATACCCTCAAGCAGATCGATGACTCCACGGGGTTTATCGATGCCCTGCTAAACTACCGGGGGGTGGGCAAGGTTCTATCCACTTACCTGAAAGGGATTCAGGATCGCCTGGATATCAACGGGAGGATCCACGGGAAGTTTTTACAGCACGGGGCGGCCACGTTCAGGATGTCCTCCGCGGACCCCAACCTACAGAATATGATCACCCGGTCCGACTACAAGGAGGTGCTGGAGATCATCACCTACGTGAAGGGATCCTTCGTACCCCCTCCGGGGCACGTGATCCTACAGCTGGACTTCAGCCAGATGGAGCTGCGCCTGATGGCCCACTTCGCGGATGAGGAGACCATGCTACAAGCATTCCGTGATGGGTTGGATATTCATGCGATTACTGCGGCTAGTGATCACCAAATAAGCATGGAACAATTCTTGGCCCTTGATAAGGATATTCAAAAGAAGCAGCGGTACGAGGCGAAAGCCTCCAACTTTGGATTGATTTACGGGCAAAGCGCCCCCGGGTTCAAAGAGTACGCCCGTGCACAGTACGGGTTGATTCTTACTGACGTACAAGCACGCAAGAGAAGGGAAGCCTTCTTCAATAAGTATTCAAAATTATTACGCTACCATAAGCTAATCGTGCAGCGGGCGGAGAAGTACGGGTACGTTCGCACCCTCTTCGGGAGCAAGATCAACCTACCCGACATCTACCACCCCAGCCAAGGGATCAAGTCCCACGCGGAGCGGAATGCGATTAACGGCCCGATCCAGGGGACTGGGGGGCAGTTCGGGGTGTTTGACATCGCCATCCTGCACAAAAGGTTAAACCCAAAAGTTAGATTGTTTAATACAGTTCACGACTCCATCATGTACTACGTGCCCTACGACCTAATCCAGGAGACTGTAGCCATTGCCCAAGAAACCTCGGAGAATCTACCCGTACGGGAGTACTTCGGGTTTACCTTTGACAAGGTGCAACTCAAGGTGGACGTTGAGGCCTCAACCAAATCATGGAGGGAGCTGGAAGCAATAGATAAACTCTCAATTACTCACAACTAAAATTAAAGATCATGGCAATTGACATCACCAAGCTCAACAAGATGAAGAAAGAGCTAGACGACAAGACCTCCGGAAACCTCGTGTACGCGAGTAAGATCAAGGAGCAGATGGATATTCGTATCCTTCCCCCACACCCCGAGATGGACGGGATCCCCTACTTCGAGCGCATCTGCTGGAGCGTCGGGGATAAGACCTTCACCAGCGCAGAGACCTTCGGGCTACCCTGCGTGATCGAAGAGGAGGTATCCATGGCCACCGCGCTGGTGGAGAAGTTTAAGTCTAGCAAGCTGAAGGAGGAGAAGGCTGCTGCGGCCGAGCTGGCCAAGCTGCTCAACTCGTGGAAGAGCTGTAAGAAAAAATCGGAGTACCTCATCCCGATCCTGGTCGTTCACGACGGGGAGGACGAGATCACCGTATCCGCCCCTAAGATATTCTCGTGCGGGGTATCCGTGGTGCAGAAGCTCACCGAGATATTCACCAACAAGAAGTACATGAACGGTACGATGGACGGGGTGGCGGACCGCGTGAAGGGTAGAAACTTTACCATCACCAAGAAGGGGGTGGACAAGGAGACCGAGTACGGCGCAACCCCATGGCCCAACGAGATGGAGATGCCCGAGCAGTACTACAAGGACGCGGTGATCCCTAACCCTGTGGACTTCGTTCGCAAGGGGCTGAAGGGGGACGAGTACCTACGCTCCGTGATCCGTAACTACCTGTACGGGGACCCGATCATCGAGGACGAAACCCGTACCGATGAGGAGGAGAAGCCAAAGGTGAAAGCGGTCAACCTAGGGGCTAAGGCGAACGCCAGCCCAGCAGGGGCATCCCGCAGGGCCGTGAACCTCGGCAGCAAGAAGGTGGTCCTAGAGCCTGCCCCAGAACCCGAGGAGGTGGAGACCACTGAGGAGATTAGCCCCGAGGATCTAAGCGGGGTTGAGGAGACTAAGGAGGGTATGCAACCCGACAAGTCCTTCGATCAGCCCGCCGGATCGGTAGGCTCAATCATCCGTAAAACCCCCTCAGCGGGTAACTCCTCAACCGGAGGATTCCCTAAAGCGGGAAGCGGTGCTGTAGCAGGTAAGGTGCCTGTGAAGGGTCGTAGCATTCTAGGGGATATGTCTAAAAAGTAGGGGATGAGCACAGATCCTACCTACCACCTGAAAGGAACGTTGAGGGACGATATGTCCCTCACGTTTGACTACGCGAGCGCCTTCAGGGAGGTGTTCGGTAACCTAATCGGAACGGAGCTGGATATCCAGATCACCCGGCTACGCAAGAATAGATCCAACCGGCAGAATCGTTATTTGCATGGTGTGGTTGTCCCCGTGGTGCAGTCCTTCTACAAGGATACCACCGGGCTAGACCATCTCCACGACGCGATCTACGTGAAGCTGAGAAAGGATCTGGGGGACCAGGTAAAGATTGAGGAGATCGATGGCCAGGAGGTGATCACCATGACCGGGAAGCGGTTCTCCAAGATGGATACCAAGGAGTTCGCCCAGGCGGTGGACCAGCTGATCAAGATATACGCGGAGAAGGGGTGCGATATCCCCGAACCTAACGAGGAGTGTTTTATCAACGACTTTATCAACGATAAAAAATGAGTAGAATAGTAGTATTCTCAGACCCCCACGTTCACCCCTTCCGGGCGTTCTCCGTGAACAACTCCCGGCTGATGAACAGCGTGAACGTGATCCGGGACGTATTCCGGGAGGCCCATGCTCGCGGGGTTAAGACTGTTTTCTTCTGCGGGGATATGAACCAGGAGCACGGGAAGATCGACACGTGGGTGATCAACCTGCTGACGGACGTATTCCAGGAGATGCATGACCAGTACCCCGATATCGTGGTGTACGGGATCAGCGGGAACCACGACCACAAGTGGAAGAATACGCTGGATAACCCAGCCCCCTCTGCCCTCCTAGCGCTGGAGAAGGCGCTCCCCGAAGTGTTTATCCTTTGGGATAACTGTGGGGATACGGTGGAGGATATCTACCTCTGCGGAATTCCGTACTACGAGTTCCCCGAGGATTTCTACGCCGTGCTGGATAAGATGGTAGCCTCCATCCCCAAGGGGAAGAGGGTCGTGCTGCTCATGCACCAGACCCCGAGCGGGAGTATAGATCCCATCCCATCCCAGATCAACCCGAAGGACAATCGGTTCGAGAAGTTTCACCTCGTGCTCAACGGGCATATCCATCGCCACCAGTGGTTCGGGAATAACTTTACCACCGTGGGCTCCCCTCTCCAGCAGGACCTAGGGGATATCGGGCAGGAGAAGGGGATTCTCTACGCGGATATGGATAAGCAGCCCTTCGCTGAGCTGGAGCATATCCCGCTGAGCTACCCGCAGTTCCGCAGGCTGAAGTTCGGGGATGCCATCCCCAAGGCGTGGGAGAACGACTACATCCTATTCGACCCTCCCCCCACCGAGGAGCAGCAGATGGCTGACGTGGATCGGTTCGGGGCGAACAACTCCCCCCGGGACATCGTACAGGCGTATGGGGAGCATAGCAGATTGGAGCAGGAAATTATTAACGTAGGGCTAACCTTACTCACATGAGAACAGTAGACTTTATATGCATTGACGTTGAGGGGTTCGGATCGATCCAAAACCCCTTCCACTTCGACTTCCATAACCCAGGGATCAACGTGATCCGGGGGATGAACGGCACGGGGAAAACCACCGTGTTCAACGCCCTATTCTGGTGCCTCTACGGGATAAACCTGAAGGGGGTGACCAAGGATAAGGTCTCCACGTGGCCCCACGTGCGCGAGGAGCGGTACCGGGGGACCCGGGTGGTGGTGAAGTACGCCGTGGAGAGCGGGGAGACCTACGAGGTGGCCCGCCACATCGCCTTCAAGGGGAAAACGGGGGACTACTCCGGGGCGGATACCATGATGGTGTTCGTGGATGGGGAGCTGAGGAGCACGGGGATCAACGACTCCACCAAGCTCGTGGAGGATAGCATCGGGCTGAACAGCAAGATGTTCCTAAACTCCGTACTGTTCGGGCAGCGCATGAAGAAGCTGATCGAGGCGGATGACGAGGAGAAGCGGAAGGTGTTCGAGGAGCTGTTCAACGTGGAGTGGGTGAAGCAGGCCCGGGAGCGGGCGGTAGATAAGCTGAACAAGGTGAAGGCGGAGGTGGTGGAGCTGACGAATTCCCTTACCGTGAATGAGGGTAAGCTAAACTCCTACAAGGAGATGATCCTATCCATGGAGCAGGCCAGGGATTCGTTCGATGAGGATAATGCCCTCAAGGCGGATGAAATACAGACCTCTCTCGTATCCCTTCATTATGGGTTGGAAGAGGTAGTTGAAGAACTAGGAGGGGTAGATTCACTATCCGATGATGGGCTGCACGAAAAGTTGCTAGAGCTAGAGGGGGCAGAGGAGGAAATTTCGAATGCTGCTTCAAGCATATCCGATCTCAACGAAAGCATTCATACCCTAACCCTATCCCGTGCCAGCGTGGAGGCGGAGAATAATTCACTACAGCAGCGGCTGTACGACTACGATACGGATAAGGGGCTGTTTACTAGCAGCAAGGAGAAAACTCTAAAAGAGTACAACGAATCCTTGGAGAGGGCTAAGGCATCCCTAGAAGAGGATATAGCCAAAATTAAGCAAATAGAGGGCAAATTAGACACCCTCCGTAAAAGTGGGGTGGATCTATCCGTAGAGGATAAGATAAACGGAATCACCCCTCGGGTTAATTCCTTGACCCTAGATGTGGATCGTCTGACCAAGCAACTAAATACATTGGAGGAGGAAAGCATTAAGAAGGGTAAAGAGCTGGACCACTACCAGGGGAGCCTAGCAGAGAATAAGTGCTTCAACTGTGGTAAACCGCTGGATGATAGCCTATCCACGGAGGAGGCGATTACCGCTATTCAGGAGGAGCTGGTAACTATCAAAGCATCCCAGCGAGAGGTAGGGGAGCAGAAGGATAGGATTAGCAAAGAGCTGGGTACTATTACCCAAGAGAGGGATAACCTAACCCTACTCCTCCCTAAGGTTAAGGACTTTAAAGTCCTAGAGGTGGAGCTACAGGTCACCACCCACAGCAAGATCCTTACGGAGGAGCGGATAGCCGCAGGAACCCTATCCATTGAGGTGCTAGAGAATCAGGTATGGGATAAGACTCCCCCCTGCACGGACGCGGATATTCAGCGGAGGGTGGATGAGGTAACCCGGTTGCAGGGGGTTATCGATGAGCAAACCCAAGAGCGGGATGAGCTGATTGAGGAGAATGAGGAGGGGGTACAGAAGGTGGATAGCCTGAAGGAGGGGATAGAACGCTACCGCTCCCAGCTGAAGGAAAAAGAGAGGCTGCTAGGGGAACAACAACATATCCTTGAAAACATATCCGCCCTAGAGGGTAACCTGGAGCAGCTCAAGGTTAGCCCCTTCCCCCTATTCCAACAGCTAGAGGATACCATCGCCCTGGAGAAGAACATGGAGAAGAGCATTAAGGAGCTGACCCTAGCGCTGGATAAGAAGAACGTAGAGGTTTCCCACTACGCCCTATGGGTGGACGCCTTCGGGGCGAACGGGGTGAAGGCCTTCGTGTTCGAGGCCATGCTCCAATTGCTGAACGCCTCCATGGAGGTGTACGCCCAGCAGCTGGGGGTACGCGTTCGGTTCGCGATGAACCTGGATAGCAGTCGCAAGGGGATCATCACCCAGTGCTACAAGGACGGGGGGATCGTGCTCTACGACGAGCTGTCCGGAGGGGAGAAGCAGCGGGTGGACATCGTGCAGGTGTTCGGTACCCACGACGTGGTCTCGGGGAAGGTGGGGTTCAACATCCTGCTGATGGACGAGATCTTTGAGAACCTGGACTCGGAGGGGGTGGACGCGGTGTTCGAGCTGATCCGCATGAAGATGACCCCCGATCGGTCGATCTACCTGATCACGCACCTCACGGAGATCAACACGCTCTTCGCCCGGGTGATTAACTTTAGCAAGGATGGGACTAACCTAACGGTAAGCTGATATGAAAGTTTCTGATTTTATAGGAAAAGAGGCCTCATACGATGAGTATGGCCAGATCATTTGGGGTAAAGATAATAATGATAAGCTACAGATGATAGCGGATGTTAGAGGATGGGGGGCAATTCAGCACCTATTTATGAATGGGAAAGGGGAATTGGATGAGGTTAAGGCTACTAAGTTTCAGGATGACTTAGGGAGATGGATCGTAGAGGCCATTAACGAAAAGTTAGCAAGGGAAAGGGGGAATAATGGGAATCAGGGATGACGTGCTAGGCCCCACCCGCAGGGCCCCGATCAACTCCAAGAACAAGGGGAATCGGAACGAGCAGGCGGTGGCCCGATGGCTTACCAGGTGGACGGGCAAGGAGTTCGTCCGCACCCCCCAGTCCGGCGGGATCCGCTGGAGGAACTCCCTCGGGCTGAACATCTGCGGGGACGTGGTGTGCACGGAGCAGGGGCACTACTTCCCCTTCACCGTGGAGACGAAGCACTTGAAGGATATCTCCTTCCGTGTGGGGAAGAATGGGTGTTTACGGGAGGATAGCCGGGTGCTGACCATCTTCGAGCAGGTCAACGCGGACTCCACCCGGGACGGCAAGCGCCCCCTGATGCTCCTCCGGTGCAACGGGATGGGCAAGGATACCTGGTGGGTGTTCCTGGAGAATGATAACCACACGTGGGACGTACTCCAGGGATCCGAGGAGGTGCACCCCATCTACACCTCGGACAAGTCCCTGATCGGGATACATAGCGTTGAGTTTACTAAAGAGTTTACGTATGATTGGGTATGCGCAGCTTTGGACGGACGGGGCCTGTAACAACAAGACCCCCAACGGAATGGGTTTGGGTGTTAGCTTTCGGGTCAACAACGAGCACCACTACTACGCGGCGAGGTGTGAGGAGTACGGTGGAAAAACCACCAGTAATCTTGCTGAGTATGTTGCTCTTCTCCACGGGTTAGACATCATCCTCTCCTTAAAATTACAAGGGGTGATGATCCACTGCGACAGCGAGGTGCTGGTCAAGGGGATCACGGGCGAGTACGATCTCAAGGACTCCCTGCTCATCGAGCTGCGGGACGCGATACGCAAGCAATTGGAACATTTCATCTTCTGGTCGATCGAGTGGATCCCCCGGGAGTACAATACACGGGCAGACAAACTTTCAAAGATAGGACTAACATGCGAAGCATCAACCTTAGAGCAGCAAAGGATTACCCTGTAGTATCGGGAACCCTACACCCCGGTCAGCTGGCGGGGTTAAACTTTTTTCAGGACTTCCTGGAGAACGATAAGCCCTACGCCGTGCTGGCGGGGTACGCGGGGACGGGAAAAACCCACCTCGTGGGGGCGCTGGTCCGGCTGCTCCAGCAGGTGTGCTGGGGGCCCATCGGGGTGACCTCCCCCACGCACCAGGCGAAGATCGTCCTACAGGGTAGGCTGGCGCTGAACGGGGTGAGGATGAACTCGGAGATGCTCACGGTCTCCACGATCCACTCGTGGCTGGAGCTGAAGGAGGAGATCGACGATAACGGGAGCATCAAGTTCGTCCCCCAGCCTACCCGCGTACCGAGGTACGCCAAGGAGGGGTGCGACGTGCTGTTCATCGACGAGTCCAGCATGATCGATACGGAGATCGGGAGGTACATCGACGAGGCATGGCCCCACTTCCGGGGGAAGGTACTCTTCGTCGGGGACCCCTGCCAGATCCCCCCGGTCGGGGAGGATGACTCGGACCCCTTCCTGCGCGTGATGGCGGATGATCCGAAGTTCTACGGGGTGCACTTCCTACGGGACGTGGTACGCCAGGAGCAGGGGAACCCCATCATCCAGCTGGCCATGACCATGCGGGACCACATCGAGAGCGGGGATAAGCTGTACAAGTTCCCCAACCTGATGGACTTCGTGGACGGGAATCGGATCCGGGTGATGCATGGCATTAGCCTACCGGAGTGCCAGGCGCTATACACCTCCCAGGAGAGCATAGATAACCCGAAGTACCTGAAGGCCTTGGCCTACCGGAATGCCACCGTGGACTCGCTGAACTTTATTGTTAAGATGTACCGGAAGGGGGAGAGGAGGAGGGAGATGGTCCTGCGCTACGACGTGGGGGATTCGTACATCCTCACGGAGCCCATGCTCGACGAGACGCAGAGCCGGATCATCATCCCCAACAACGCGGAGATCATCGTGGAGGGGGTAACGGAGGGGATTGAGGGGGAGGGGGAGTACCAGTACAAGGTGTACAGCCTGATCGTCTCCTCCGACGTGCTGGAGAAGGGGAGCACGGTGCTGCTGAAGGCCCGCCCGAGGGATCCGAAGTACCAGGAGCTGGCCACTTTACTGCTGAACTACGCGAAGATGCAGAGATCTGGATCCGTGCAGCGGGCCCAGGCATGGAGGGAGTACTACGAGTTCATCCGGCAGTACGTGCCGCTGAAGATGTCCTTCGCCCTGACCGCCCACCGGTCCCAGGGGAGCACGTACACGTACACCATCATTGACGAGGTGGACGTATTCTCCAATAGGAATCGGTACGAGGGGAACCGGGTGGCCTACACGGCGCTAACCCGGGCGTCTGAGGGGGTGATCATACTGCGATGATCATCGTCACCCCCCGAACTTCACGAGTAGGAAGTAACTCCTTTTTAATGAGGTATCGCACGCCGTTGGGGGTTTTCCCAATCCTCCGGGCGTACTCGGGGATGGTCATCAGGGGGTATTTATCCATAAGCACTTCCTGTATGTGAAGTTCCTCGTCCATGGTTAATCCCCCACTATGTATCAGACCAATAATATAATCAACCCCTACAGAAGGTAGCATAATATTAAATTTATGTGGGTACTGTTAGCAAGGAGTTAGTGGCAATTTTTAGACGCTGCATATTCCAACACCGCCTCTTTTGGCGTAAGACCTTTATCGTAATAGTGTTTATGATTTTCACTATAAGTCCAGCTTGCAATAGAAATGCTGTAATTAACGCCAAAAGACTTTGCCATTTCACTACGAAATTCCAAATACCACTCTTTAAAACTGCCACTAACATTGGTTTGTGGCAAGTGCGGCTGACGTGGTTTAATCAGCTTTAGTGCTTCTAATAATCTTCGTATCATATTTTCAAGTTTTGTTTTTCAAAATCCGCACCTGACCACAAGCCAAGTGCCGTTAGGTGCAATTGCCAGACAAGTACATCGTTTCAAGTTCTGACATTTGTTTTAAATACCTTTCTTCAAGTCGTTTTATTCTGCCGACAATAGAGTATTCTTTTCCATCTTTATCAACTCTTAGTAATTCCAAATCATCAAGGTATTTGTGAACACACCATAAATCTTTTTCTAACAACATTATTTTGTTGTCCTTAATATCAGATACAACTGCACCTAACATCGGTTTGGCAAAATTGCCGTTTTCGTTTTCTTTTGACATTTTATCTAAAATTTAAACATTTGTAATCCTAATGAAGTTTTGTGTTCGGCAACTTCGCCAAGCCCTGCTCGTTAGGCGTTATTGCTACCACCCTGCTTCTTTCGGACACCTAAAACTTTATCAGCAGCCTTATTTAAGACAATATCCATCCATAAGGAAAGATTGCCCCTTGTTTCTTTATCGGCTACTTTTTGCCAGCGTTCAATGTCTTTTTCTTCAAACCTTTTAGGCAATTGCTTCTTCATTGGTAGTGGCTTTTAATGCAAAAATTTCTTTTTCTAAATCAGCGTACATTTTACAATGGGTGTTTACTATTTCACATGCCATTCCCCAATTCTTTAAAATTGATGCAGCGTGGATAGTACGCCAATAACTTTCTGATACAGATGGGCTAAAACTACCAGAAGAACCAAAATTTATTTCATTGGCTTTTCTTCCAAAAATATCATCAGGGTCGGCAGCATATAATTGTATATCGGATGCAAAAGCCATTTTAAAACCTTTGTCCATATAAGACCCTGTTGCTGCAATACCTAACTCAATACTGTTTCTATTTACCCTACAAACAGCATCAGGGCAAACATCAAAGCTGTTACCTATTAATGTTATTAAAAAACTATTCTCAATAGCTTTTATTTCGGCAGTTCTACCTTCTTGTGTTTTTAAATCTTTCATTTTGATTATTTTTAAATGTATAGCAAATGTATAGCTTTTTTATTTACAAACAAATTTATTTTTTCGACCATTGGGCTTCGAGAAAGAAACCGCAACAACGCCTAACAAACGGTTTGGCAAAAGAAAGGCTTGACAATCTGGCTATGAGCGTTTGTAACGCTATTTGTCTGTGGAATAAGGGCTGAAATTCGGTTTTTCAAATTCCTTTCCTTCGCCAAGCCGAACCCGTTATGTGTAATTGTTACCAGCATACCATTTATGGGGCAGACGGATAACTGTA
>ERZ869921.37-NODE-37-length-72175-cov-18.499695_pt1 | contig 72175 bp, 98 predicted proteins | sample MGYA00579310_ERZ869921 | MGnify/ENA primary metagenome ERZ869921 (study PRJEB32216, sample SAMN09231816) | wastewater metagenome | place: USA: Maryland | collected 2016-06-21 | study: EMG produced TPA metagenomics assembly of the PRJNA472060 data set (Reclaimed...
TGGTCGTGGCGACAGCCGCTGCGTTGCCGAGCGCGGAAAGGGCCAGGATCGCCGCTTGCACGCCCTCACCGTCCGTCGAGCCGTTGATGTCCCGGGCAGGGGCGAGGCCGCCACCCATAGCAATCGCCTGCGCGCCAGCCGCGACCGCGAGCCCCGAGTTGTACCAGAGCACGTCGATCAGTTGGACGTTCTCCGCAACGCTCCCGGCCAGACGCACGTTGGTCAGGTACAGGTTGCCGCTCGCCGGATCGGTCAGGAGATGAGCGCCGACCTGAGCCGCACCTGCCGGATCGGCTGCGTTGCTTGCGGCGGAGCAGTCGGTATCCCAGCCGTTGACGCCCGGGGCACCCGGCACCGCAGCGCCGGGGAAGCCAGCGTCCTTGCCGTAGTGGTACCAGTAGCCTGCGGCGTCCTTCGCGGTCCCCACCTTCTGGAATGCGTAGGTCTTGCCGTTGTAGCCGGCGTCGACGAGCGACTGCACGCGCGCCACGCCCGACGCCGTGTAGAGGCTCACCTTGCCCAGCTCGTCGAGCACCGCGTACTCGCCGGGGGCCAGCGTGAACTTCGCGACGAGGCGGTTCGTGGCGCTGACATCGACCTGAAGCGTCATCGCGTTCGAGACGGTGGTGGACGCGTTGTAGAACGTGGCCGCCCGGACGTAGCGCCAGTTGCTCGCAGACGGGGCAGCAAGGATGGTCGTCGTCGTGGCGGTCGAGACGTTGCCCTTAGTCGTGCCGGGCGTCGTCAGGGCCGTCGCCGTGACGTTGCTCCACGAGACGTCGTAGTCGATCGATCCGGCCGCCGACGTGACGAGTTCGAGCGAGTCCGTACTGCCTTCGAGTGACAGTCCGGCCGAGGCCACGCTCGTCCACAGGCACATGACCGCAATCAGGAACCGCTTCATTAGAACCCCGCCAAGACGGCCGCCGAAGCTTCCGCGTAAGAGATGCCGCCGCCTCCGCCACCGCCATCTACACCATCGCCGACGCAGGAGTCAGGAATAGGAGTCGAGTCGTTATCCAAGACGCAGTTATTGATCAGGTTGTCCAGCTCGGAACTCGCAGCCTGGGCGTTGATCGACGTGCGTGACGCAGCCGCATCAACGTCGTCAAGCAGGCCACGTCCGTGAGCTGTAGTCGACAGCGCGGCAATGCTCGTAAGGTCGGAGTCGAGTGGCTGGTACGCGGCAGAGCCGGCTGAGATCGTCAGCCATTTAGTCCCGTCGATCGAGATCAGGTTAGACGCGAGGTCGAAGTCTGCCGCGTCGAAGCTGTTGAACCTGAGGTCAACTCCCGTCTTCGTGGAGAAGTTAGGGAGACCGCCACCAAGATTGCTCGCCGTGTTGGATTCTCCAGAGCCACCTCCGACAGCAGCGGTGCCATCGACTGGCAGCTGGAAGTCATCGCCTGGTGCCAGTACGACGTTGGACCGGATCGGGTATGTGGTGCCTGAGACGTCAAGCAAAAGCGTAACCGTGACGGATGTGGATGCGTGCGAGTTGACGACGTTGACCGACGCCACCCACCGCTTGGTGAAGCCGCTCGGTGCCGCGAGGACTGTTGTGGTTGTGGCTGTCGAGATTGTTCCGTTGCTCGTACCGTACTCAATCGTCTGGCCAGTGACATCCGTGTATGAGATGACGTAGTTCACCGTGCCGGAAGCGTTGGTGGTGAGCTTTAGGGACTTGGTGGACGCGTCGAGAACGATCCCGCTCTCTTTGGAGATCATGAACTGTTCCATCGCTGAAGCAGTCCCTGACCAAAGCGCAGCGATGACGATCGCCAGAAGCGTGTATGTACGGATCATGGTGTTCATTAGTATGGTGAGTATCCACTCAGGTCGGGGATGGACGTGAAGTCCTGACGCTCGCGATCCTCATCCATCGCCTCGTTCAGTGTCCGGTCGTAGAGCATCTGAAGAAGGGGAACGCGGTCAGCGGAGCCTGGCTTCTGAAGAGAAATCCCAAGCGCCAGTCCATACCGCATTGCTGGGATGAACCGATCAGGGATCTCCAGTGTGCTCAGGCCACCGCGACCAGCGTCGGCCATCCTACGCATGCGCGTGTAAACAATCGAGTACGTGTTCGAAACGTCAGGCACGGGCCACAGCACGAGCTTGCTGGGTCGGTTGACGCCGTCAGTCACATCCCTCACGCCGATGCGGCTCAGCCAGAACTGGCTCGGCTTGCCACGCGTAAGCTTGTTGTTGATCTGAGCGTACGTCACTGCCGAGACTTCGTAGAGCGGAACGTCAGACTGGTATGTGCCTGAGCCGGTGCGAAGCATCACCTTGATGACAGCGATGGTGTCGATGTCGACGTCATACTCGTAGGTGCCAGCCACGATTGTGGCCGAGGGGATGGTGATGTTGTCGATGGTCCAAAGGTTGATGCCCTTGTTGGCCCATTCGAGGAGCAGGTAATTGAGTACCCGTCTGCCGGTAGCCAGGTCGTTACCGCTCACCATCTCGGTGCCGGCAAGCTGGAAGGCATCCTCAAGGAGATCAGCTACATCAGGATTGAATGATCTTGTGGTACTGATCGCCATGCTTACACCGCCATTTGACATCACTCTGGGAGAGTGTAGTATTCGAACAAATGGTCGCTCCGTCCCCGACGGAATTCAACGAAAAGGAGACCAATGTGAGTACGCTGACTTTCGTGAAGGAGATCCCCAAGAAGGCTGGCCAGGGCCGACCGGCGTCGGTGTGGACGCCCGAGTTCAAGTCGAAGCTCGTGGCCGGACTCAAGAAGCGCCCCGGAGTGTGGGCACTCTTCGAGCCCCCGAAGACCGCAACCGGGTCCTTCGCCAGCATCCGAACGACGCTCTACCTGTTGAAGTCGGAGATCCCGGGCTTCGACGCTTCGGCTCGGCGAGGCGAGCTGTACGTCCGATTCACGCCCGTTCGTCGGAAGACGGCTCGGGCTGCGAAGCGTCGCCGGTAGACTCCCTGCGGGTAAGCAGGCTATCCAGCAACCAGTCGATCTGCTCCGCCATGAAGAACACGTGGCGGAGCACATCGATGTTCACCTCGCCACGCCTCCAGATTTCCTCGAAGTAGTTGGCCAGATCGAGGCACTCGGCCCTGGCCTCCACCACCGGATCCCCTTCGAACGGCGCATCCACAGAACCACGGTGTTCCAGCCGGCCCATGCGATCCTTGATCCGACGTCGATCGTGGAACTGGGTGTTCTCGAACTGGGACAGGATCACCTCGTCAGACAGGTCATCCTCTGTGGTAGCGCTACCATTCAAAAGCATCAGCTTCCTCGTGACCGTGATCATGGTCGAATCGATCCCGGATCTCCCCGTAGAGAGCCCAGAATGAAGGGGGATGGTGGTGTCGTCGGCGCTCAGCCTTCCCGGAAGGGGGCCACTGAATTGCGTGGCAGGCTTCGTGGATGACAATGTCGGTGGTCTCCTGGATGGTGGTGAGGCGCTTCTTCGATAGCACGATGACGAGGTCTTTGCCGACCCGATCCGTGTAGCCACAGTACTCCTCCCCGTCGTCATCGAGAAGCTCGGCCACCCACCGAACTGAGATCTTCCGACCCACGATCCAGTTCGCATCGATCCATTTCAGGACCTGCGCGGCTCGCTGCTGGCGGGTTCGCCCTTTTGGCATCACTGGCCCCAGATGACGTAGTAATTGGCCACCTCCATCCGGGTCAGGTCGATCAGGAACGAGACCTGGGATGGCGGTTCGGAAGGTAGGCCGAGGGCGATGGAATACCCATTCGCACCCACAAGGGAACCATTCGAAAACGCCGCCCCACCCTGGTAGATTCCGCGCTGATGGAAGTGCCCCACCGAGAGCGTCCTGAACGAGTAGTCCGACCGGAGCCGGCCAACGTGCCGAAGCAACGGAACGGCCAGTCCGCCGACGCCGCCGCCATACCGGATGGAATGGCCATGATGGAAGAGAAGCGGGTACCCGTGGGCGTTCAGCTCACACCACTCCGACTCGGAGATTCTGAACTCCATGGACTTCTCCTTGGAGAACCAATCCTGAAGATCCCGGTAGACAGGCTGGATGTGAGAGTAGTCGGAGGCGAGTCCGGCGAGCATCTTGGGGGTGGATCGATCGTGGTTGCCCCAGGAAGTGGGGATCACGATCCGGTCGACGTCGAGGCTGGATCGGATGTGGGTGAGGATTGAGGCCAGCAGGTTCCGAATGAACCGCGCCTCGTCTGCGGGTGAGAGATCGCAAGACCGCTCCGACTTGTAGTGGAGCGAGTCATTCACCAAGAAGTCTCCGCCCAACCAGATGACCACGGTCTTGATGTCGCAAGTCCGCATGTCGTTCTTGGCCATCTTGATCATGCCGTCAGCCCAGCGCCAAGCACGCTCCTCGCCGATCGACTGGTCGTGACGGTTCTTGCCAGCTGTGTGCTTGGCAGATACGTGCTCGCATGTGTGCCAGTCGCTCGCGAGTGCGACATGACAGGCCGGGAGCTTACCGCTTCTTCTTGGAACGGGCCGAAGCGGTGCCAGCTTTTGCGGCTTTACCTTCAGCGCTTCGAGCGTGTCGATCCGGTCTTCGAGAACGTCGATGTGGTCGTTGAGATCTTTGACCTCCGCCTGGAGATCCGATACGCGTCGCTTGTGACGATGGTTGAACCTTGAGATCTGCTGCGCCTGATCGACCTCCTCCGCCGCTGCGAGCAGTTGCTTTAACTTCTTCTTTCTTGCGGAACCGGTCATTCAAGATCCTCGCGAGTCTGGCGAACCCGATCGGCAACTCGCCGTGAGCCTCCGTCCAGACATCGATTGAGTTTTGGATTCCGTTACCGCTCTCGTAAGCGGCATCGAAGAACTCGAAGAAGAGCGCCGCTCTCTCTGGGTTCTCGTTGATCCAACGATTGAGTGGACTGCTCACTGTCGTACGTCGTTCGTTCAGGACGTCGAGGAGCTTCTGCGCTTCCTTGCTGATCAAAACACCACCGATGCTATGACTGCTCCGACCGTCCAAACGACCACATCGATAGCCATGCCGGAGTAGCTGTTGTCCTTGTCGCCCCAGTTCTGGATCACTTCCCTAGCGACAGCAACCATGATCGAGGCCGGGATGTTGATCGCAGCTGCAATGACGAAACCGAACACGAAGTGAAGGATCTGATCGATCGTCTTCCTGGCCCAGCGAGGAAGGTTCTCGTAGAACTCAATCCTCATCGTACACCACGAATCCGCCGAACTGCGGGTATGGATCGTGAACGAGTCCACCGGTCCACCGAATCTCCGGGATGTCGAGATACTGAGGGAACTGCATCTTCATTGGCGGTTGCGCCTGCGAGGCGGAGATCATCATCCGGTTGGCAAGGCCGTTGGCCCAGTCTTCCCAGAATCCATCCACCTTCGACTTTTGGTTCAGCGGTTCTCTTTCCTCACCTTCTTCAGGGTCTCCGGCCAGCATGTCTTCACAACCTCCCCTACCCATCTCGTGTGTGGAGTCATCGTTTCGGCAAACGCACCCAGTGCCGCCACCACTCGCATGCGAGTCTCGTCGCCAATGGATGCCGGATCGTTGTATGGAAATAGGATCGACAGCATTCGATCCATCGTCACGTCATCGGGGTCTGGCAGCACCACCTGATGGTAGGCTGCCGACTCTTCCTCGGACGGAACCGGACAGGCCGGCTTACTCGGGATCGTTGCGCAGCCGCTCAAAAACAGCGAGCTGCTCAGCAGGAGAAGGGTTCGGGGCAGTGAGCGCTTCCACTTGCTTCTTGGCATCGTTCGCATCTTCCTTGGCCTCGTTGATCTTCTCTGAGGCCTTGCCGCCCTTGACGGCCATGATGAATCCAAAGACAAGTGCGCCCACTACGATCAGGACAAGCCCGATCGCGATGATCGCCTCGAATGAAACCCCAGTAAACATTGATACCTCGGGTCGCCCGGTTTAGACTCCCGGTCCCACTGCCGCTACTCGATCGCCCGTTCCCAGGAGCAACTGCCTGGGCCAATGCCGTGGTAGACAGACATGATCTTTCACTCCACCCGGCTACCCGGATGATTACTCACCACGGGTCAAAGCCGCGACCGCTCTGTGGGGAACTTACTTCGCTGCCCGCAGGGCCGCAATGCCGGCGAAGCCAAGCGCAGCCAGCGCCATGTTCGCCTGCTCCAGCGTAAGGACACCAGAGAGGTGGAGGGCGATCACGATGCCAGCTAGCGCCGACGAGATGTAGGTCTTCTTGCCCTCAAGAAGCTTCAGAAAATCACCCATGCCGCACCTCCAGGATTTCAAGGTCGTGCTCCTGGTTCTTCAGGACAGACCGCAGTTTGTTCATGGCCACGCCGCTCATTAGGACGCTGGTCTCGCCGAGCAGGATGCCGATCCGCAGGCCAATGATGATGCACCCTCGGGTGTCGTCATCTCGGTTGCCTGCGTGAATTAGAATAGCTGAGCGCTTTGAATCTTTCCCTGGTTGATGCGTGACGCCATTCCCCACCAGGGCCCAGGTGTCTTTGTACTTAGGGCCGTCATGGCGAACGAGCCGATAGTTGCCGGCCGGGACAATAGGCTCCTTCGAGTCGAGGAAGCCCGGCTCCAGGGTGTAGGCAAACAGGCTACCGTCAACCCAGAGTTCCCCAAGGGTGCGCTCACCGTCGTGCCATAGCCGACGGATCTGGAGATTCACTTGGCCTTCCCCATGAACCACTCCTGGATCCGTTCAACGCCCTTCGCCACCTCGTCGAGCTTGCCTTCCATGTTAGACACCTTGCTGACGACGTCGTCGAGCTTGGAGGTTCTCAGATTGAGCGCCTCCTCAAGCGACCTGATCCGCTGGCCATGAGTCATGGACTTGTAGCCCCAACCACCAAAGGCGATGAGGCTGACGACCCATTGATAGAAATCGTTCTCTTGTGACATTTTAACCTCCTTCGCCTTGGCTACCCTCATGGCACGTCATCCGTAATTCCACCCGCGATCGGGCATAGAGTCGTTCCCTCTACCTCAGGCGAGCAACCGATTCGGTGCCCGCCCACGTTGTTCCAGACCGAGTACATGAAGTAGCCGGACCACGACTCTCCGACGCCCGTATGGTCGAGGTTGGCGGACCAGTTCGCGTCGAGCGTCGGCGCACCGAGGGTGGCAGACGGTGAGACGTAAGAGCTGGTGGCGTCCGTATCCAGCCGAGTGACATACACCTTGACGACACCATTCGCTCCGGTGGCGAGGTTGGATGTCTCATAGCACTGCTCGATTCTGAGCGGCTTCGTGATGCCGTTTCTCAGCCTGACGGTAGGCGTGAGCCACGGGCACCCACCAGGATCGATGCCTGGGCCAGAGTCCCAGCATGCCATGATCCCGCGATCTGTCGTATTGATATCGATGCAACCGCCAACCGGGTACGGTTCCTCTTCGAGCTGGAACGGATGTCCGCCAACATTCAGCTCGGACAACTTGTTTCTTGTTGTGCCACTACAGCTATCGGATGTGGCAGAGTAGTTGGATGCCATCTGCTTGTAGTAGCGGAGGCATACAGTGGCTGCGCCAACGCCGAAGTCAGCCGTCAGCTGGCTTGGCTTGTAACCGAGCCACCAGTCTCCAGCGGCGACGGGTTGGTTAGACGCGTGTGTAACAGAGCCCCAGCCGGTGACAGGTTCAATCGTCTGCTGGCTATAGACAAGGGTCTCGCCCGGACCTGGATCAGTATCTCGCACCTCATAGGCCGCGTTCTGCCAGTCGGCTGAATCACCCGGACTCGTCCGGCCCCAGCACTCCGAGGTGTTCGGGCTAAGTGAGTTGTCCTTAGTGGTGAGCTGTGTGTACGACTCTCCGTTCGGACCATCCATCGGCTCTGAGCACGCGAGGACGTTGTTCGACTCCGCCGTGATCGAGGCGTATCTCTCCTCGACGCCGCTCCCAGCCCCACCCGGAGGTTCGATCTCCACCGTGTCGGGTGGCCACTGATCAGTATCGCTGTCCCATGCCCAGACGGAGAACATGGCGTGGCGCATCTCTTCAGATCCGCCGCCAGAGTGCCACCAGTCGCCGCCGAAAGTATCAAAATTGATCGGCCCACCAGGTGCATTCCACGTCGCCGACGTCACGGTCGACTGCTCCCCCGCCCCCTCGTAGGAGGTCACGCGTGCCCTCATTTGAAGGTTAGTTCCGGCAAGGATGTTCCCATCAGCGCAAAGTTCGAGCTTGCACGGTTTTTCGTCGCACTCGTCGGTCTTGACGGTCGTAAAATAGTTCGTTCCGCCACCGATCGCAGACATCTGTAGCCAGTACGGAAGCGGCGTTGTTGAACAACTTCCTCCATCCGATTGGGTCGTAAACTGCACGTTCGCAGCGGCTCCGAAATTCATCTGGATGCCCTTGGTACGGCACGGCCCATTATCAGTATGCGGATTGCTGTGCTGCCGAAAATACTTGATGCAGTATGTTCTGGTGCTCGAAGTGATATCCCCCGTTGGAGACATAGCCCAGATGTTTGGACTCGTATGCGATTCTGCCCAAGTCTGCGAGCCCCAGCCATCAGCCGCCGACACGTTAACGGATGAAATCGTCCTCCCAGTCTCGATGCCGAAAGTCGGAGTGGAAGTCGAAGCCCAGCACTCGTGAGAGTCAGGCGATCCAGGTAGGTCAAAAAAGTCATCTGAACCTGTACCAAGACCATTGAGGTCTTCATTAAACATCTCTGAGCAGATGCAGTTACCGCCAAGCCCGTAGAGGCCAGATGTCGCGCATGCTGACTCAACACCAGCAATGCCGCCCGTAACGATGTAGGCAACGCCAGGAGCGTGGGTGATCCGCGTGTAGGCGTAGTCTCGGCCACCGCGCACAGAGACGCCGTTGCCGTCTTCAAGTGCCGACTTCAGGCCGCTGCTGTCGTAGTACTCGCCAGCGACGTAGCGCACGCCCTGAGTTGTGTCGTCGAGATAGAACGATTGGAACGTGGCGCCCATTGAGAACTGAGCCGCGTCGTAAAGAGCCTCGTCGTCTCCCCCATGGGAAACAAGGTCGAAGCAGCGGTTGCCGTTTCCATCGAGTCGCCGAAGGATCTCGCAGACGTGGGCCAGACCGTTCGTGGTCTTCTGCTGATAGAAGGTGGAGTCACCACGGGGAGAGTCGAAGGCAAGCGACGTCTCTGGGCAATCGGCGTTTCCGACTGAGCGGCGAAGCTCGTCAGGGAAACCGCCGTAGCTCTGAAGGCCGAAGACTTGGCTAGCGTCCTGGCAGTCGGAATCAAGCTCGTCCCCATTGGCTGTGGAGAGCCACTTCGCAAGGGGTACCAGGGCTCCTGAGATGTAGGAGGATGGCGAAATGGTGGAGGCGTTCCACTTCGTAAGCAGCGGCAAACCCCCCTGCGTATAGGCAGCGATAGCCAGAGAACCGCCGAGATCGATGATTCCCCAGTTGTTCTTACGAGCGTCGATGCCCCACGAGATGAGCGGGAAGACTTCCGTAGCCAGCCAGTTGGAGAGCTGCACCCGATCAGCGTTCGTCCAGCCGACGTACCCAGCCTCCTCCAGCAGGAAGGCCGCCTCGACGATGTGCGGAGCTGCTGACCCGAGGTCCAGGATGCACTGGTTGCCGGCTGAAATATCGGAAGACTCGAAGTCCGTGATGGACGTCAGTTCGAGTAGCCGCGTGCGAGCTGCCGAGTAGAGACTCGTCGTGCCGCCGGCGATGTAGCCGCTCAGCGCCATCGCGAAGATGTCAGTCGCCATGTAGCTGATTTCGTACTCGGCTGCTGCCTGGTTATGACCCACGGGCTCGCAGCGCTTGTTCGGCGGAGACGGGTTGCCTGGGTTGGTGTTGTCTGATTCCCATGCGCCTGGCGTGATGGTGTAGGTTGATGACCAGTTGTCACGAGCTGTGGTCGCGTGAGAGGCGAGCGAAGTCTTGTCAGAGAGGTAGCTGCCGGCGCTAGACAGGGATGCGAACCGGTTCAACTCCTGGGCATTCGTCTGAAGCCCTGTCGACCGAGAGAAGGTGACGAATCCCTGGGAGTATGACCGGCTGGCACCAGAGAAGGTGACACCACTATCCGCGCTCGTCTGGAGCGGGATCAGGATTAGAAGTAGTAGCAGCGCCAGGATTCTCATCGTTACTCCGACTTGTACGAAAGCACGGTTGCTGCCCAGAAACGGGTCTGGCTATAGGTGGACGATGCTGTCTGGGTTGACAGCGCCGAGGATACGCGTCTGCACCAGCCGGTAATGCCTGATGGTGAGGCGTTGTCTGTGGAAGCTGACCCCGCTAGCGTCTGAGCACTCCACACACCACCCGTGTAGATGCCGGCGATACCGCAGACTACGTTGTCAGTGCCAGTCGTGCTGAAGCTTCCGCTCAGGATCGAAGCGCTGTTCCCATTCGCTTCTCGCGTCCCAGAGACGTCACGCGTAACCGTCTCACAGGCCCCGGGGCACCCTGCCGGCCGGAATTGAAGCACCACCATCTTCTTGAATTGGCGAGCTGACCCAAGCGTCACCGTGAAGGTGGCGGCCGAGTTGGTAACGGCAGATGTGCGCACAAGCGGGTAGAGGTTGATCTCGTTACCAGCGGAGTGGACGTCGTCGCCAGTCGTGAAGCTGAGCGTATTGGGGGTGGAACCGCCGTCCGTGAAGGATGACACAGTAGTGTCAGTGTCCTCCCATTGAACAGCCCCGATCAGGAGGTCGCCAGCTTGCACGTTCAACGTTGTGGAGGTGGAGATGTCAACGTCGTTAGTGTCATCGGCTCCGTTTGCCGAAGCGATGAACGTGAACGCGCCACCGCCACCACCGCCGCCGCCGCTCTCGATCTTGATGACCGATCCAGCGTTGGCAACGCTTGCCACTAGAATCAGAGCAAGGACGATCTTACTAATTGACCGTGTATTCGGCACAGAACGTCAGCCTCTTCGGCGATGAAGCAACCGATGTGATGAGGAGGTCCAGCCGATCGCCGTCCGCCATCGATCCAGTCAGGCCCGTGTTGTCCACCTCAGAAGAGGAGTCGCAAACGAGGTCCGTCCCCATAATATCCGCTGGTGAACCGTCATCGATCTGGAGGTCGGCAGTCACCGTGCCGGTGTCAGTCTCGCACCACAGCTCCGTGATTGTGATGGCTTGTGGCGCTCTCCAGAGGGTTGCGATGTCGTCCGTGTCGAGAATGCCAGCTGTCGGCGAGTAGATCGGGAAGCACTCCGTGAAGGTCTGGCTGATCGCGTTAGCCGGGAACTTACCGTTGGACCCCACGGTGTGAGTCACGCTGCTCGAAAGGCCTGAATCCGGCACCTTGATCGTGAGCGAGTTTGAGCCGTCGTCAGCGCCTTCCTTGATGACAACAGACCCGCCGTTCGTCGCATCGGCCGGTGAGTCGTAGCCTCCGGCCGTGACGATATTCGTGGTCTTGTTGAACACGAGGCCAGAGTCACCGCCGAAGGCCGTACCGCCATCGTTGAACTGAACCTGAGTGTCGGAGCCAGCGGCAGTACCGCCACCACCACCGCCATCGGTGCCATCGCCAACGCACGAGTCCGGGATCGGGGTGCCGTCGTTCTCAATGGTGCAGTTCGCGTTCAGGCGGGTCAGGCTTGTGGCGAGCGGCTGATAGGAAGAGGCCGCCGTGGCAGCGCTGAGCGCATCCGTGACAGCAGTTGGGGCGGTGGCAATAAAGTCGGTCGTGTCGGCACCGTCGGCCGCACCGAAGAGGTGGAGCTGCTCGTTGTTGTTTGCACCGCCAACGTTGCCCTCGCAGAGGAAGCCGCCGCCGCTTGTGCCATCATTCGTGAAGGCACACACCTCGGATGAGAAGGCCGGGTTTCCGGCAAGCGTCTGGGAGTAGTCGAGCGAGATGATGTACTGATCTGGTGTCGTGCCGGAGACGTAGGTCCCCAGTATGCCTGGTGTCACGTAAAAGTCGACGCCAAGGCCATCTGTGACATTGGATCCACCGATTAGGATCGGGTCACCACCAGCCCCGCCGCCGTCATCCGAGTTGTCGGCAAACCCAGCAGGGACTCCGAGGAGCTGTGACCAGTGGACCTTGGACCCTGAGCCGTTCGGGAATCCGCTGTTGATAGACGGGTTCGTTAGGCTCGTCCGGAGGAATGGCTCGAACGACGTGTAGCCAGCGCCCCAGAGTCCGTTATCGAGATCGAAGCTCAGAGAGTTCTCGTGGTTCTCCACGGGCCGCATGATCATCCAGGTGTTGTTCGGGAACGACGCCGGGAAGTCGATCAGGATGACCTGCTGGCCGATCGCTTCGTCCTTGAAGTCAGCGCGCAGGCAGGACTCGGCCGCGCCCGGGTAGCATCGGAAGCCGGATAGCCAGTGATGCTCGACGCCCTCGACGAGGACAGACGCGTCCGCGGTGCCGTCGATCACGACACCGGCATTGCCTTGGTGCGCGCCCCATCCCTGGGTGGTGTCGTTCTCGATGTTGATGCCGATGTGAGGCTGTGTGGATCCGTGCCGTCTTCCAACAATAAACTGCGCCCCGTAGAGCGCGTGGCCCGGGTAGTCGGGGATCACGAAGGCGGCGTTGTTCGACGTGCCGTCGAAACCGCTCGGCCGGCTCACGATGACCTGATCCGGGATGCGATCGACGCCGACGTTGTAGAGCGGCTTCACGATCTCGACGGCCGGCGCGATGAGCGCCTCGTCGGTACCGACCTCCGCGAGCGTGCCATACGGGACGCCGTAGTTCACGCCCTGCGCGAGCCACTCGGTGTCGCAGGTGTTCGCGCCCGAGTTGCAGCTCACGATCTTGAAACACTCGCGCGTGGACAGGTTGCCCGCGTCCGTGAAGGTCGCGTTGGTCGGGCAGAGCGCCCACCCGGCGCCGAAGCCGGCCGTCGCAATACTGCCGCCGGCGACGCTCGCAGGATTGATGCCCCAGGTCTTGTTCCCCGGCGTCGACCACGTTCCGGCCGCGTAGGTCGGCGTCGGATTCGTATCGAGCGTGCCGGCCGGGACGGAGGTCAGATCGACCAACTCCGCGACGGCGCCCGCCGAGGCGTTGCTTTCAAACACCATTAGCCGGCCTTCGCCGAAGCCAGCGCCTGAAGCCTTGAGGACGTTGGCCACGCTGACAGTAACGTTACCACTGCCGGCAGCGATCGACCCAACGAGGGTGCCCTGCGACTTGTAGTATGAGTCCGTGATGAAGTTGCGCAGATCCTGCGCGCACTCGTCGCCAAGATCCTTGCAGCCGCCGGGCGCGTGGACGTAGGTCTCACGGCCTACTGCGTCGGTGTCGCCGCCAGCCACAATCACAACCCGATCGCCGTAGCCTTCGGCCTGGGTCTGATTGACGACCAACCGCTCCCTGCCATACACCTTCGACTTTCCGTAGCGAGTAACGCCGTCGTTGTCGCAGAGGCCATCGGACGAGCCAGAGGTTTGCGGCGGGCCGCCGGTCGAGAAGCTGTCCGTGCAGGAGAGGTTCTTTACGCCGTCGATCGCGAAGTACTTCTCTTCGTACTCGCCGAGATGGTCTGAGGTTCCAGGGGCAGTGCGGGTATCGACTGGCGGGAGCGAGCTATCAGTGATCGTGGTGATGCCGGGCGTAAGCTCGGGGGCTGGGTATCCAGTCTGGAACGAGTGATATGAAGACTCACCCAGGATCTTGAGCGGGCACGTGTCTGGAGCTGTGGTGGCAACGATCAGCTTCGCTGGCGTAGTGATCGTGCGGTAGTTGATCCAGAGATTGCCTGAGTTCTCGAACGTCCCGCAGAACGCAGGCGCATCGACGAGATTGTGAAGCGTCACACCGAGTGCGTTGATCGCACTGTTTCGGATCGATACCTGACGTGGCCCAGAAATCTGCGTCCCCACAACCAGGGCCTCGTGGCTGTAGGCTTCGATCGATCCAGTATCGGCAGAGATGCCAGTGGTGCTTGAGGTGCGAAGCTCCAGGGCGACGCATCGTCCGTAGGTGTCAGATGTACAATCGGAGTGGCCACTGACGACAGTGTAGTCGCGAAGGAAAACGTTGCCCGCGCCGACGCGGACACCGTTGCGCTTGTAGTTGGCGATCTGCGTGCCGGCAATGACCGGGCCAGGCTCAGCCTGCTCGTCATCCATCCAGATGGCGATCGGGGTACCGTCGCCGACGCCCGAATCGTCGATCCTATACTCGTCGTTCTGGCCACCCGTTGCAGGTGCCGTCACTGCGATGTCGAAGTACTTGTGGTTGGCAACCTGGACTCGGCGCTCACCGCCACCGATCGAGTTGTTGATGCCCATGCCGGTACCAGTCCCGACACCCGTGCAGCCAGGGTATGGAGTGGTGGAGCCGGTGCAAGCGTCCGTCGTGACGTTGTCCATCTTGCGATGGATACCGATGTCGGCGTAGTTGTTGGTGACATCACCGTCCAGCTCGATGCTCTCGATGTACTGATTTGAGTGGCAGACGTCGATCTGCGAGGCAAGCTTTCTGACCTGGCCACCCGTGTCGGCCGTGACGTTCGCAAGGCCTGGACCAGCGTTCTCCTCGTCTTCGACGATCATGCTCGTCGTGGAAACCCTATACACCTTGAGCGGAATTCTTCTGGTGTCGCTGCTCGCCGAGTTGGTTCGGTTGTAGTTGCTAGAGGACGAGGCGAAGCTGGTCGTCTCGATTAGATCGCCACGACGGATTCCGGCCGAGATGAAGTTGCAGCCAACGCAATCGATCTGGTCGCGACCGAGGCCGTCAACGTTGGCGGTGATCGAGTAGTTGGTGCGGGAAACGTTAGATGTAGCGAGGCCGGCGCCGGCAGTCCATCTGGTTCCCTCACGCGACGACACCGCGTCCGGACCCATGCCGCGGAGCGTGAACGGGATCCACTGACCCTGACCAGTCTCGTCGCAAGCGTCGAACTTCGTCGTCTGAGTAGAGAGGCCACGACCAGCGTCGATGATCGCACCGCGCGAGCCGTCAGCCAGGGCTGCGGCGTAAGCAGCGTTGCACTTCGCACCGATGTCACCACCAGCGTAAAGGTCGCAGTAGTAGACTTTGTTGGCGTCGAGCTTGGTTCCGTCAGTGACGACATTGCGCCCGCCGATCAGGCCGGGATTCGTGATGGCCTGCGTGGCAGCGTCAAGCGTTGAGACGAGCGGGTTGGTGAGACCTGTGGCAGCTACGCCAACGGGCTCATATCCAGAGCCAGTCCACCGACAATCGGCACGCGCCGTGCCTGGTGTTCCAGCAGCGCAGTCCGTGCCGTTCGTGGCGTTCGTGATTCGGTATGTCTTGGATGCGTCGCCAGTGCCGGGCAGTGTGGATTCCGTCACCAGAACGACGCCGCCGGTATTGGCGGCCGTTCCTGGCACGTACGAACTGACATCGGCAATGGCCTGCGAGGAGGCCGAAATGACGATCAGGGTGATTAGCGCGACGATCTTCTTGGGAAATGGTGGCCTTGTCAATCCAGCTCCTTACTGCCCGCGAAGGACGCTCGGCTCTTTTGCCATCATATCCACCGTGACTGACCCACCCGAAATCGCAGCGCACGTGATGTACACGTACTTCATCGGGAACGAGTAGGCCTGGAACGGGTTGGAAGAACTCAGCGCTGTTGCGTTGATTTGGAACTGCGTCAGGGTGGAGAGGTCAGCCACCGGAGCAGTGCCGCCAGGGATGGCGAAGATGTTGCAGGTTGCGCCTGTTCCACCAGCCTGCGAGAAGAAGAACGAGAAGTCGCTGTACTCGTCAACCACGGCATACAGGTCTCCGTTCGTACCATCGCAAATGCCGTTCGCTGTCTCAGCATTGCAGAGCCTGAAGGTGGCACCGCGTACGTCACGTGGAGACACCTTCGAGGCGAGCTGCTGACCGTAAGAAACTGATGGTGCAATGGCCGCGAATGCCAGCAACATCAGGGTGAAAAAGTGCTTCATGGCACCACCCTCCTTGAATGTTACTGGTTAGACCGACGAGTCCTTCTTGCCGTCATCGAAGACCGTGTAGGTCATAACCATCGTCTGGGGAGACGAAGTGGCGGCTGTCACGCCAGCCCCGGCAACGACCTGAGAGTCGTTAGGAAGACCGCCAGTCAGACGGTCAGCGCCGTGCTCGCTTACTGACGAAACGACGCTTCCCTGAAGACCTGGGACGTTTGACGCGATGGCAAACTCATTCCAGATGTAGTCCGTGTTGCCGGCAATCCCGATATCCAGGGTTGGCGTAGTGCCAGTTGGAGTATTCAGGATGCCAAGCGTCTGGATGATTGCTCCCTTTGGAAGCCAAAAATCTGGACCCGATGTAGCCGAATAGCCAACCTTCACTGGCACAGCTGAGATTCTTGGATCGAATGAAAAGATAACGGTGTGAACCGTAGTGGCAGGAGTGACAGGGTTTCTGCCGCTCGCACCAAAGATGCTTCTGATTCTTCCACCGAACGTAACTGTCTTTCCCATGTCGATCTCCTCGTTGCGCGCAACTTGCCCATCCGTCCGCGCGCTGTCTGTTTAAGTCTGATGGGCTTCGGGCTCCGCCGGCTTTGGTCCGGCGAAGCTTTTCAAGATCAGTGAGTTAGCTCACCGTACCTGAACCGAAGATCCCGAGGTAGTCGGACACGCCGAACGAGTACCGCTCCCGGGCCTTGTAGCGAACGTTCCCGGTATCGAAGTCGCCGTCCATACCGGTCTGCATCCGCACTCTTTCGAACATCTTCATCCCGTCCGGAACGTCCGTCAGGAGGAACCAGTTGCGAGGAGTCGTTGAAGAGAGGTAGTGGTTGACCGAGTAGCCGCCAGGGATAACCCCGTTGGTCACGAGCGCGTTGACATCGTTGTCAGCCGTGCCGGGTCTCTTCTCCGTCTTCAGGATTCTTGTCGCAACAAACTGGTTCGTCGGGTGGATGATGAGCTTGCGAGGCATCGCAGCGATCAGAAGACCGCGCTCGTCCGTGAACGCCGCGATGTCGATCACCGCCTGCTCCAGGGACGTCTCGCTCAGATCCGCAGGCGTCGAAAGGACGTTGCGAACCGTGCCACCATCAACTCTGTTGTGCGTCGAGCACAGCGCCAGACCATCACCCGAGGTGAAGTTGGCCGTGGCAAAGGCGTTGTTCAGTGGGAACACAGCCTTGACCTGCTTGGTGTGAGCCATCGCACGAGCAAGGGCCTTCGTGTATCTGGCCGAAAGGCGGTCATAGAGGTTGTCCTCGATGGCCTCTTCCGTGATGGCAAACCCAAGGGCGATCGTCTCGTGCCGATACTTCGCAGTGAAAAACTCCTGCGCAACATCGTAATCGATTCTCTCGCCTTCGTTCTTGACCGGTGCCGCACCGAACCCGGACAGCTTGGTCTCCTCTTCGTACGATCTGTCCGAAGACTCGACTGAGTAGATGTCCTTGTGCTCCTCTGCGTACCGCTTGTACTCCAAACCAAACAGAGCGTTTAGCCCTGGGAGGAGTTCCTTCATCGCTTGAGCGCGTGAAATAGCCATTGCTTACTCCTCCTAAATTACGGGATCTGATCCACAAGAGCAGCCTGGTGGGCGCCCGGGAGGATTCTGACGAAGACATCCTTGTTCGCCGTCAGAAACTCGTTGGTGCCATCCTGGCGGATGCCGAGAATCCTCAGCGCGAGGGCCGTCTGAGCAATCGATCCGTGGTTGAGGGCGATGCCGGAATTTCCGGTCGCTGTTGACGCGTTGGCAGTCCCGAAGTTCGTGACGGGGGCGTTGTCGCCGACGTCCGCGAAGGTCGTGTTGCCGTTCGACTGGATGAGGAAGATCTGGTTCGGGTCGTCATAGACCGTCACGAAGGTCTTCGTATTGCCAGCGTTAGCCGGCAGATACTGACCAAACTGGCTTACGCCGTTGGCATCCACCCATCTGAAACCCCAAGCGACACCGAGCGTCGCGAGGGTTGTAGCGCCCGTGGGGGAAGCGCCAGTCGCGTCACCAAGTCTCTTGACGAAACCGGTGGCGAGCATTTCAACGAAGTCGCCTGAGAAAATGTTCGACGTTGTGAACCCGTCAGCGATTGGGTATTCGCGCGGGCCAGGAAGGCCGATTGACCCGTGAACGGGTCGAAGTCCATATGGCATGTCACCATCTCCTATTCAATGTGTGGCCTGAGAGCAGTACCTCTGCTCGATCAGCCAAACTTTGAAACGCGAGTCTCGATGTTGACGAACTTCTCCATTCGTCGATCGTTCTCGCCGAGGTAGCTGGCGGCAACTGATCTGGCGCGGGTCGAGTTCTCTTCGTCGGCCTTCTTCTGGATCGCTGCCCCGATAGCCTTGGGTCTGCGACACAGGAGCATGCCACCAACGAGAACCGCGTCCGGGAAACGCTTCTCTGTACCGAAGTCCGAAACTACCTGAAGCTCCGGGTGTTCAGATGCGTTAACCGGTTCCCAACCATCTCTTCTTGCCTGTGAAAGGTTCAGATTGTCGTGCTCGCCCTGGATCATCACTCTGACGTATCTGTAGTCAAAGCTCGGATCCGGATTCGGGTCGGGCAGACGTCTTGCCGGAGTCCACGACTCCGCTCTCTTGCTGGACTCTCTGGTGTCCAACTCTCGCGGAATCCTGTTATCACTTGGCATTCTTCTGGCTCCCTTCCAATTTCACCAACTCCGCCGCGTATTGCTGTGGTGTCAGTCCGAGGCGTCTCGCGACATCCGCTTCGGAAGAGGTTAAACGCACCTTGTTTGGGTTGTTGCCAACCACACGCCCAGCTGGAGCGGCAGATCTGCTTGCCGGAGCTACCACCTGGGAAGGCTTCTTTCGCGCTGGCTCCTCTTTGCCATCCGACCTTGAGCGTCCTGAAGCCTCGTCTGGATCAGATTGATCCGAGAGGTAGGAACGCATTTCTCGGTCGATTCGCTTGTAGTATTCATCACTGGTAGGGGAAATTCCCTCCTTTGTTGTGATGCGGGTGTGGATCGCAACCGCCTGGCTGGTCAGCGCGTCATCCTTCCCAAACCAATCGTTCCGGTCCAGCCAAGTCTGGAGCTTGGGATCGTTGTGAGGGTTGAGGTTGAGGCTCCGCTGGTTCGGCTTGCCGACGATCTCCTCGCGGATGTTGATGTCCGGTTCGGGAGCCTCGGGCTGGGCATACTGGTAGGACTCCGCCTGGCGGGCATCGAACGTGGCGCGGGAGATGGCCTCCTGGGCCTCGACGATCCGATCCGGGTCACCATCCTCCAGGGCTCGTCTGTATCTGGCTTTAGCCTGGTCAACATCTGACTTTGTTCTGGCACGAACCTCATCGACCAGAACCTTCTCCCCTCTCTTGAGAAGATCCTTGACCCGCTTCGCCTCTTCCCGCGCGTTCTCTGCGAACTTGATCGCGGCATCGCGCTGGCGCTCGGCGGCCTCTCTGGCCCTTCGCTCCTCGTGGAACTCATACCGGATGCGCTTAATGCGCTTGCCCTGGAGGATCTCGTCGACCTCGTTGTCGACAGACTCATCCTCGAAGTCGGCACCGTCGGCTGACCGGGCTGGGTCGCGCGGCTCTACTCGGTCGTTCTCTGGGCGGTCGTCAACGATCTCGACCTCGATCCCCTCTTCACCTGGCATTAGGACGTCATCTGAAATGATCTCGCCATTCGGACTCATACTCTCTTGATTCCTCTCGGATCATCCACCACTGCATCGATGGAGTCGTCGTTGATCAGTCGAAACTCGTTGTCCCCGATCCTGAAACGGGTACCCGAGTAGGACTTCATCATCACCCAGTCGCCAACCTTGCACCAAGCACCGTCCGGAAACTTCTCGGCGTCCTTGTAGCAGGACGAGCCCTGCGCGATGACGCAACCGAGGATGCTGGCAGTCGTCTCGGACGTTCTGCGCTCGTCCGGGATGAACAGGCCTGCCTCGGTCGTCTCCTTTGCTTCCGGGAGTGCCAGAAGCATCTTGTACCCAACCGGCTTTGGAAGACGGTCGCCGATGGTTCTGAGCTGCTCATCGACATTGTCTTCGTATTCCACAACGCTCAAGACTCATACTCCTTCTCTTGCGAGAGCCGATGAGCGACCTGCTCGATCAGCGTGATCGCATGACGAATTCCACCCATGTACCCCACAGAAGTGACGTACTCACGATCGGAGATCACCCTGGAACACACCTTCTCGCGCTCCGACTCCAGATCGTCCATCAACCTTGCCTTGATGGACTGGATCAGAAACTCCGCATCGGGCTCCATTAAGATTCCTTCTTGGCTGCTTCTCTGGCTTGCTTCTGCTCGGTGTCGATGAGCTTCATCACGAGATCGACGATCTTCTGGCGCTCATTCGACTCCATGCCCTCGGTCTGGCCTGCGGCGAAGAGGATCTCGCCGAGCACCTGGGCCTTGATCTTGGCCGAGCCAAGTTCATACTCCTGGGTCAGGCGGCGTTCATCCACCTCGCCCTTCTGCATGGTCTTCACCATGTCGAGTTCGAGCTTCTTGTCGTCGCGCTCTGCGTCCGCAACGATCTTCAGCTTCTTCAGCTCCTGCTCCATCAACTGAAGCTGGAGGACCGGGTCGTTCTGCTGCTCCTCGATGATCCGCGCCTCTTCCTGGCGGCGGTGCTCACGGAAGAGTTTGTCGGCTGCGGAAGCGGCCATGCTCGAAAGCTCGGCCTCCACCTCGGGCGGAAGCTCCTGCCCTGCCGGCGGAAGCTGGACTCCGATGTTTCGCTCCATCTCGTTCCGATACTTCATCGCGAGGTGCTCGGTGACGTGGGCCATCATCGCGGCCATGATTGCCGGGCCAGCTGGGTTCTGCTCCAGCGTCTTGATCGCGACCGGATCCTGGGCAGCCATCATGTGTACCTGCATGTGGGCTTCATGATCCTGGTGCTGGAAAGCCTTCACCGGGTTCATGCTCAGGATCATCATGTTTTCGCTGATCGGGTCAGTCGGCTTGATGTCCTCGTCGAGAGGAAGGATCTCCCGCGCGTTGGGCACGCCCATCACCTCAAGGGCGTAGCGCTTGAGCTTCTTGGTGTTGAACTCACCCGGAGGGGACCCGGCAGCCAGCTGGAGGGCGGCCTGAGCCTGCATGATTCGCTGGGCCTGTGTGGAAGAGTTGGGATCCGACACCGGGATCACGTCGACGCGGCCACCGAAGTCCTTGAGCGGGGTGGCGCCAGCGTCGTCATCCTCAAGCTCGTACGGATACTCCTCCGGGCCGTAGAGGGCGATCAGGTCGGCGATGATCTTGAACTCGCGCTTCATCGAGTTGTGAAGGCGTGCCTGGATCGCAGTCATCACCTTCATGCTCCGCTCGATGAGCGCGAGCGTTGTACCTACAGGGGCTTCCTGGTTGACGTTGGAGATCGACATGTCCGTGAGGGAGGCGAACCGGCGGCCCTCCTCCACCATCTCGCCGAGTAGCGCGACCAGGGTGGCGGAAGGCTCCTTGTAGGGGAGCGGCATCACCATGTCGCCGATCTTGCTGGCCAGGCCGAGATCGACGTCTCGGAATTCGCCAGGGGCGATCGGGGTCTTGTCGTTCGTGACCCGAAGGCTCTTGGACTTGTAGCCGCCAGGGAAGTTGGAGAACGTGCCGGCATCCACGATCTGGCGCAGCATCGAGGTGACACCGGAGGTGATGCCACCGATCAGGTGGATCAGGCCGTTGCCGTAGAAGCCGACGCCTGGCACGTACTGGTAGTCGACGAAGTGCGACTTGCGCTGGAAGGTGGGGTCGTTCTCGTCCCAGTTCCTGCGCACGGAAAGGACATTGCCCGAGGCCTTCTCGATCGTGATTACATAGGGCTTGTCGGGCTCGTCGCTCTCCCCGTTGTCCTTGTAGTCCTTCTCAAGCTTCTCCTCCAGAGCCGTCAAAATGTGGGCCTCGTAGAGGACGAGGATATCGTCCACGCCACTCGACTGAGTCACACCACTGATCTCGTCGCGGGCAGCCTGGGCGTTGCTCTCGACCGAAGCCACCCCGGTGGAGAGGTCGATGTCGCGGTAGAAGCCAATCCGCTGCATGCTCTCGACCCACTGGCGGTCCTTACGCATTCTGTGCGTAATCCGGTGGGACGTTGCCAGACTCGTCGCCCCGTAGGGGATGAGCATGTCGTCGGCGGGAATGTAGACAGCCTCCGGCCGTTGCTGCTCGGAGTTCCAGTAGATCTTCTTGAATGCGCTACCAGCCAAACCGAGGCCGAAGAGCAGCCGATCCTGGTCCTCTCGGTAGTCTGGAATCCCCTCGGTGAGGAGATAGTTCATATAAGACTCGACGCGGTTTGCCTGCTTGACCACGTCTACGTCGCTTCGACCCACGATCTTTGTGCGGACGGGTCCGCCGGCAGGGAAGATCTCGGTGATCGCCTGGGCCTGGAATCTCACCACAGCCTCAGCGAGTAGTGGGTGGGTGACGCCGCACGAGCCGGTGAAGGGCTTGGTCTTCTCCTCCACCTTGAAGCCCAGGAGCGCAACGCCCTTCTCGTAGGCGGACTCCCAGTCCTTCCGGTCGTTGACGTCCTGATCGACCATCGCGAGGATGTCATCCGCCAGGAGGTTGAGGCAGTGCTCGCTCAGGTGCTCGGCCAGGTTGGCGTCGAACGGGATGTCGACAGCTTCAGCCTCGTCAGGCTCGTCGTTCAGGCTGACCTCGACGCTCCCATCCTCAAGCTCAACCGCTCTGCCCATGTCGTCCGGGGCGGAGTCGACGAAGGCATCCACCTCGATGGGGCGGATGTCCAGATCCGGGTCCCCGAAGGGTCCGCCGGCTGGTGGAAGCGACTTATCGACTGGCATTCTGTTCCATCCTCCTGGGCAGCCCTGAAGGGCATGTTACCTCGCGGGGAGCGTAAAATCTAATAGAACGAAGCATCGAATTGATCGCCAGACTCTGGGCTTTCTTCGTCGGTGTGCAGTTGGATGAAGCCGCCCATCCGGAAGCGGAGTAGCGCCTGGGTGGCGGTGTCGACGAGGTCGTCGTTCATGCCGTTCGGGAACTCCGAGAACTCGTCGATCATCTCCTCGGCGAAGGCCCGCTCTGGCACCCAAACGATCCCGGAGCTGAACAGGTCCGCCACGGCATTCACCCGCATCACCTTGTCCTGGCCTCCCGAGGGGGAGAAGTCCGACACGGGGATACCAGCCTGGCGAAGCTCCTGGATCAGGGGCAGGCCAGCCGACTTCGCCTCCACCACCATGATGTCCGGCTTCCAGGCCTTGTACTCGTTGATGGCCATCTTCTTGAGCGCTGGGAACTCCATGCGGTCCCGCTTCGAGTCGAGCAGGATGATGTTCGTGCGAGGCTTCCCCTTCTCGTCCTCGCGCATGAAGATGCCCCACGTGCTCACGGCCGAGTAGTTGCTGCGGTTGTTGGCCGTAAAGGCGGTGTCCCAGGACTGGATGATGAACGACACCTTCGGGGGCGTGGCGTCTGGCCACCGCTTCCACCACTCCCGCTTGATGATCGCGCTGTCTTCGCTGAGCGGATCCTGCTGGTACTGGGCTCGCCACTTGTGGGGCGGGAGGTCGCGCTTGGTTTCGAGAAGCGATTCGAGTGACCAGTACTCTGGCCAAAGAGCCTTCCCTGAGGGCAGGATCGCCGGCAGCTCCACCACTTCCCAGTCGGTGTCGCCTTCCTCGCGCGCCTTCTTGAGAATGCGCCCAGTCAGGTCGCCCTTGTTCCACCGGGTCATGATCAGGAGGATGGCGCCGTTGGGCTGGAGCCGCTGGCGAGGTCCCGACGTGTACCACTCATACACCTTCTCGAACGACTTCTGATCGAGGGACATGCCGTCCTGCTCGTTCGTCGGATCGTCGATGATGAAGAGGTCGGCACCCTTGCCGGCGAGCGCAGCGCCCACACCGACGGCCCAGTATTCACCACCAGCACTGGTGTTCCAGCGGCCAGCGGCCTTCGTGTCCTTCTTGAGGCGGACGGTCGGGAAGACGCTCCGGTACTCCTCGGAGTCGACGAGGTCTCTCACCTTGCGGCCGAAGTTCACCGACAGCTCGCCCGTGTGGGTGGCCTGAATGATCTTCTTGCCGGGGTACTGACCGATGTACCAGGCCGGGAGAAGGAATGACCCTAGCTCGCTCTTCGTGTGGCGAGGGGGTAGGTTGATGATCAGGCGCTTCTTCTTGCCGGACGCGATGTCCTCGAAGAGCTTGGCGATCACCTTGTGGTGGTAGCCGCCAATGAACTGCGGCCACATCCGCTTCACGAACTCAAGGAAGTTGAGTCGGCATCTCTCCACTTCAGACTCGCGGGCGAGCGCCTCCGAGTACTTCAGCAGCTGCCTTAGCGTGACGTCGTCTAGCTCATCCAGGCGGTTGAGCATGCTGGCGATGTACATCTCGTCAGCGCCAGTCGGGCCCTTGACGACCTGGATGATCTCTGACTCTGGTGGAGTATCAAGCCCCTCTTCTGGAATCACAGCTCACCCAGGATGTCTTCCAGCCGCTTGCGGAGACGGTCGCTTGGCTTCCGCTTCCCTCGCTCGACGTCGCTCAGGTAGACGTGGGAGAAGCCCGAGATGCGGCCGAGAGAACGGAGCGTGATGTTCAAGCTCTCCCGCTTAGATCGCATCGCATTGCCATACCCTTCCACCTTGACTGTGTACCCGCGGCCGTGACACCGACCGCAGAGGATCCTCGTCTCATCGATGGTGGAGCCGGTAGCAGGAATCGAACCCGCGACCCCATCATTACAAGTGATGTGCTCTTCCGTCTGAGCTATACCGGCAGTCATTTTTTCTCCGTGAATGTGGTGCTCCGTGGAGGACTCGAACCTCCAACCCGCTGAGTAGAAATCAGAAGCTCTATCCATTTGAGCTAACGGAGCGTTTTCTTAAGCTGATATGGTAGCAATCCCTACCGCAGAAGGACTTGCTCGATTTTTTAACTTGCCTTCTTTCCCGATCGAACCATTTGCCACAGCCATAGCAAACTAGCGTAACGGGAACAGCCTTCCTGTCGCTATCGTGAATAGCCCTGTGCTCATCCTTTGTGAGAAGCATGAGGTTAGACATGTCGTTATTGAACGGGTTCTTGTCGATATGATGAACCTCTTCGTCGGCGCCCAGCAGGCGGCCGATATGGTTCTCAACGACAACCCTGTGCATCAAGACGTAACCGTTCTTTGTGGCAGACGGATGGCCTGGAACCAATGCGTATCGGTAATCGCCCTTCTTGATCTCCTTCAGTATGTTGAACAATTTTTCTCCTAGATGGTCTGAGAGGACGGATTTGAACCGCCGCCTTCCCGCCCCAAACGGGATGCTCTACCTGACTGAGCTACTCCCAGAAACGATCATGCCCTGCTCCCAGAGCCTGAGAGCGTTGCTAAGTAAATGTCTGTCAAGGCCTTCGACGTAGGCCTGCATCGAGTAGTCGCGAGCGTAGAAGTGAGTGTTCCTCAGCTCTAAGTGCGTCCAGCAATCAGTGCAGTAGGCCTCTTTAATCTGCTCACCGAGGGACTTCCTAAGAAGGGCGTGCGGTCCGTAGTAATAGGACGGCCAGCAGTGAACGGGCTCACCATGCTGGAAAGCCATGCCGCAGTGCTCACAGATCAGTCTGCCGCTAGATGAGTATTGCCCCGCTGAGTCGCTCACGAGACGCTCTCCGGATCTTTTCCCTAAGTTCTTTATCATAGAAAATTTGGCCAAATATGTCGTCCAGATTGTCTCCAATGACATCCCCAATAGAAATGCAATCAGGATAAGCAGTGGATCCATCGAGATCCTCCATGCACCCAGAGCACACCATCAGGCTGTCGCACGGGATGCCGAAGATGTAGCAGCTACCGTCGGGCTCTTCGATCAGACTTGCGTTACTACTGACGTGTCGTATTGGGACTCCGCACCGGTCGCACAGACCCCTTTGGAATTGCGTCAACCTGGGAGAAGTTCCGACAAGCGTTCGATAGTGGGAGAGTCCAGTTCCCGAAGCTGCCAGCATCGATGCAACCTCTCCATGAAATCCACCTCAGATGACGACCGGCCATGAAGATCGAAGTTGAGCTTGATCCTGGAGATCCTCGCCTCCTCGAAAAGCCTCGTCCTTGTCTCGTCGTCCACCCCGATCGTGTCGGCGATGATCTCGACCGTCGTCTCGCTCGGAGCCTTTCTGCGTCCGCTCTCGATGTCGGATAGGTAGGAGATCGATACCCCGCAGGCGCTGGAGATCCGAGAGAGTGGGATCCCCTTCTTGTTGCGTTCAAGTCTGACAATCGCTCCGAAGCTCATCGTCCCTCCAGGGGTTGGTGCATGGCTTAATTTAAGCCGATCTTTGGTCGAAAGTCAACCCGCGGGATGGCGGAGGGGGTAGGATTCGAACCCACGGACCGGTTTCCCGGTCTCCTGTTTTCAAGACAGGCGCCATCGGCCACTCGGCCACCCCTCCGCTCTAAAGGTCGAGACCACTCTTCTTCAGGCTCTCCATCAACTTGATCATTTCGTCAGCATTCACCTTTGGCGCAATGGTGGTGGCTCGGAGCTTGTCCTTCTCGTAGTATTCGAGCCGACGCATCATCCCCTCAGAAATCCCCTGAAGCCAAGTGACTTGCTGCCGAAGACTCATCACTTCCTTGTGGAGTTCGTCGCGGTCGATCGCCATGGCCTCGATCGCCATCTGCTGCTCGATCGCGTCGCCTTCAAGCTGCTGGATCTCCCATGACTTCGGCTGGTTGAACGGGCCAGTCGTGTAAGGATTGGACGGAAGACTTGTTGTCGTTCCTGTCCATGAGGGTTGATTCCAAATGCTTTTCCAGATGTCCTGAGGGTCGCCAGTAGACATTTTTCTTGCTCCCGAATGGCCGCCCATCAGAAAAGATCCAGGGCGTTCTTCTTGACTGCCGCCGTCACGAACCGGCGAAGCTTCTTGAAATCGATCACCGGGTCGCTGTGCTTCTTGACGAAGTGGTAGGACTCCTCAATCAACAGGTCGGTGTAGACCGTCTGGAGCAATCGCGGGATGACGTGATGGCGCTTGATGGCCAGCGCTTGGCTCGCCTTCTCGACGTCGCTCACGCTCACACCATCCTCATCCAGGATGGCGTTCTCGATCTTTGCTCTCGCCTTGCTGACGAAGTGGCCCGTCACGAACTCCTCTGCGATGGCGGACTCCACCTGGAACTCGCCGCTCTTCTCGTTGACTCCGAAGGCCCGTCGGTTCTCTTCCTTGAACTCCGTGCGGACGATCTTCCCCCAGGGCTGGCGGCCGTAGTCGTTCACCCAGTGGAAGTTCTTCGCAACGATGCCCTCGCCCAGGCCGGCATTGTCCTTGATCAGGTACGTGTTCGCCTTCACCTGATCGTAGAGCTGATCGACACTCGGATTCAGGATAATCACCATCGGCTCCACCACCCGGAGTCCTCGGTCGAAGAGTTCATTGTAGTAGGAGTCGAAATGGACGTACTTCCCGGTGGCGTGGTCGAAGACGTCGAAAACGTAGAACTGACGCCAGGCATCCTCTCGGTAGGTCTTGAGGGTGTGCGGAACGAGCCACTCACCGTAGAGGCGCCACGTCTCTGGGATGCTGTTGAAGACGTGCTGAAGCATCCCCATGTTTGCCTCCACCCAGGCCCTGAAGCCCTGGAGTGCGGCCTCGTCCCTGAGCAGGCGAGTGCGTGAGCCGCAGAGGATGTCACCCGCGGCATTGCGCCAGATACTGGCGTTGGCCCCGTCGATCTTCGGAAAGACGTGAACCGCTCCGATCAGCAGACCTTCCACTGCCGGATGATCAAGACGCTCTACGTGGTCGTATTGACGGTGCTCCATGGCTCCTCCTAGAAGCAGCGGTCGAGGTAGATTGAGAAGTCCATCGCGGTAACGGCACCATCGCTGTTGAAGTCGGCGGACTTGTTGTAATCGGGGTCGCCGACGGTGGCGCCCATCGACTCGCGGAAGACGACGACGTCCGCCTCGTTGCCGGTGGTGCCGTCCTTGTTGAGATCGCACGGGTTGTCGCGGAAGTGGGCGCAGGCCTGCAAGCCCATGCCCATGATGACGCAGCCAAGGAAGACGGTGAAGATGTGCATGTTGCTCCTAGAATTTCAGATCGGGATTGATTTCGAGAGTGGTGGTACCGTTGAATTTGTAGTCGCTGTAATCTGGGCCTGGATGGAGGTCTTTAACTTTCTTTCCGCCGCACTCGGGCCAATCAGACCAAACCTCATACCGAGGCTGCTCGCTCTTGTGGCAGGCATACTTCGCCTCGTATGTGCCGTCCGGCTTCTTGACAGGCGCCTTGTCGGGAGCCTTGCAGGAGTCGTGACGGACCGTGATCGCCACCGGTCCGTGACCGCATTCGTTTGCGCTTGCCTCGAACGCCAAGAGCGTGAAGGCCAAGATCATCCATCGACCCATTCGTTCTTCCCCCTATGTCGGATGTTTCGTTCATTGATGAGAGATTCCGCCGCAGAGTAGGCAAGCTTGGCGACGTCTCCGAACTCGCCAGGCTTGTACCCGATCTTGCCGGTGATGAGCGTGGCCATCATCTTCTCGGCAAGGATGTCTACCGTCTCGACACCGGAAGAGTTGGCCAGCGTTTCCTCAAGGACCTCGACGTAGTCAAGGATTGTGCGGAGCTGGCTGAACTGGACGGTCAGCGAAGAAGACTTGCTCAGGTTCCAGTCTCGGCACGTAGCCCTGAGCCATTCCATCGGTGTCAAAGGATCTTTCTCCTCGTGAACGGTTTAGCGAACTTGGCCTTGATCTTGGCCTTGCGCCGCTTCTCTGCCAGCAGCGCCTTCTTCCTCTGCACCTTCTCGTACTCGCGAATCCAGTCGGCCGCCTTGAGCAGAAAGGAGGAGAGTGCCTCAATCAGGACCGGGTCAAAAATCTCGCGTTCTCGAATCCGGACGGACGGCGGTCTGTTGTCGATCGCCTCGGCGATCATGTCACCGTCGCGGTTCTTCAGATCGCTCGGTCTCCTCGACATCGTCTCCACTCCATCTCAGGTGGTCGTCACCTTCATTGATCCAGTAGCCGTTTGTCCAGGTGTGGGCCGGAACGTCGATGTTGAGTTGGTGGTTGATCTTTGTGCATTTGCCCTTCGGCTCCGACTTCAAAGCCTCAAGACATTGCGCCTGGTCTCCAGGGTTCTCCGGCATGAAGATGCAGAGGCGTCGCTCTGTCCCGCAAGAGAAGACCAGCGCCATCGTCGAGAGAAGAAACACCATCAGTGCCAAAAGCGTAAGGTCGGTTCTGTCCAATTTGTCCATGGTAACGTTACCCTACTTTCCGACGTTGATGAACGGGATCGTTCCGCCCGTGTAGGTGGGGAGAGCGCCGTTCCAGCGTTCGGCCTGCGTCAGCTCGACGAGGGCCGGATTGTCGCGGAGGGCTTTGCCCTTGGCGTCGATCGCCTTGGCCTCAGCACCACCGCGCAGCTCGATCGCCTTCGCCTCGGCAGCCGCAGCCATCTGCACCGCTTCCGCATCCGCACGCGCCTGAGTGAGGCGTGACTCCGCGATACCGCGAGCCTGGGCGATCTGGATGTCGGACTCGGCCTTCGCCTTGGCGATCTCGTTCTCTCGCTGCTGGGCGATCTGGGTGGCCTCGATCTTGTTGTTGATGGCGTTCCTCACGATCTCCGGGATCCGAATCTCCCCAATCCAATACACCTTCTCGATCTCGATCCCAAGATCCTTCACTTGACTCGCGATGTCACCCTGCACCTTGGCGATCAGATCCGCCTTGCCCGCGCCATACACTGCCTCCACCGACATCGTGCTGGCGTTCTTCACGAGCGAATCCCTTACCATGTTGCGAAGGTAGAGGTCGGTGATCTCCTCGACTCCGCGTCGATATTTCTGAAACACCTCGGTGGCCTTCTCCGGGATGATCCGGTAGGTGATGCCGATGTCCGCGTTGACGCTCAGGCCCTCGATAGTTTGGAAGCCGATGTGCTCGTTCGGACCTTCCTGTCCGAGGTAGGCCCAGGTGTAGGTCTGGGTGAATGTGGGGAAGAGATAGAGTTCCTCGTTGATCCCGATCCAGTAGCGGCCAGGCGAAAGCTCCTCGATGTCGACCCCCTTGTTCGACCCGAGCAGATACACCTTCACGCCCACGTTCCCGGCCGGCACCTTCTGGCAGCCAAGAGCCAGGAGAACGATCGAAAGAATGAACGCCACATTACTCTTCGTCAACACCAAAGTACCCCCTCAAAAGAATGATAGTTACGTGGATAGAAGCTCGAATCAGAGCAGCGGAAAGAACCAGGCCAGCCAGCACGACGAACGTGTCGGCGTATGAAACCATCGCCGGGATGACGGTGAAGAATGCCGCCACCACTAGGATCAGGAACCAGACGTAGATCTCATGCTTCATGTGTCCTCCGGATGCGAAGCGTCGTTAACCTAGCACCGCGTACGCAGGCGTCAACCACATACTGCGGAAAAAGAATGGGCCCATGGAGTGACTGTCCATGGACCCATTCGCTTTTCAGCCAGGCTGTGCCGCGTTCGTCCGGGGTTATCCCAGACCCTCGGTGATGGCCTGGAGAAATTTTCTCGTACTCAGCTGTGCCGCGTTCCGTCTCGTGCGGCATACGGTGATGGCGAAGCACAAGACTACTCCCGACTGTGCCAGTGACCTCTCACATACGGCGAGAGGTACCTGGTGATGGTCGAGGGTAGGATGAAAATCGCCTCCAGCTGTGCCTCCCCTTTGCCCATACGGGCTCGGTTAACGGTGATGGCCTTCGGCTCCGGCAATAACCTATCTCGTCTTGGGATCTCTCGCAACCCCAGCCGAGGCCCAGAACTTGGCTTCTTCGAGTTTCGTCATGGCCAGTGACTTCTCGCGCCCGTCCTGACAAACTTCATCAACCGTCATCATGGCTGCGGCAATCACCTCAGAAAGTGCCGCATGGCGTCTCACCCCCGACTCACTGGGCGGGTGGTATGAGACTCGGTCTCGGATCTCCTGCTCTGTCATTTCGTATCCTCCATCGCCTTGTCGATCGCATTAAGGATCGAGTCCACGGTACCATCGCAGTCGAACGATCGGATCCTGCCGTCGCCCTGCCCACCTTCCACGATGTGGAACTTGCCTTCGCCATAGAAGGCGTTCACGCGAGCAATGATCGAGATGGCTCGCTCAAGCCTCCAAGATCTAGCCTGGAGCTGCTCATACCTGACGCGCTCCTCCCTGTCGGCAGCGATCTGACGCTCGAAAAGAGTTGGCCCCTAGCCTTACGACGCTTCGCCCTCTCTTCCGGGTTGTGGATCTTGCAGTAGCCGTCGAGGACAGCCTTGTGCTTGCAGGGCCTACTTTCGCCCCAGTTGCTGCTGAGCCTGTGATAGACGGTCGACTTGCATAGGTCGGTGCTCACGCCTCCCCCTCCCCGCCGTCCATCGCAGCGTCGATTGCTGCTCGCGTGATTGGCATGTTCTGCCGGAACAGCGAATGGTTTCCGTCGCGCTCCATCTCCGATTCAAGCCAGTCGAGCCTCGCCCGGTCTCTGCGCAGCTCGCGGACCTCGGCGGCGAGACGTGCTACAAGCCACGCCGGCGGTTCCTTCGCATCGTGCCTCAGCCATCTTTCCGCCCTCTCCAGCACGTCCTCGCTATTCGCCATCGGTGCGCTCCTTTCAAGCATGGTCGAACATGTATCTGAGAATGAGCGCGAGGCTGAATCCGATCCCGAACCCTGCTACGAACGTCATCGCGAACTGAGTCTCAATCGCCATCGGTGCGCTCCAGTTCTGCCAACAGGGCGTCGGCGGCTTTGACCGACATCGCCGTGAGCCGATCCCATGTACACAGATCCGTCTCCCAGTCAGCAGAGATTGCCGCCGCCATCACGTCCCTCGCGATCTCGTAGCGGCGCTGTTCGCGCTGATCCTTGGTCATTGCGTCTGCCAGACGCTCGATCGCAGTCTGCATCTCAGGCCAGCCCATCGTTTGCCTCCCTCGCCCGCCGCACCGCGGAGAGCATCGAAGCGTCGGTGCCGTCGTACTCAACAGACGTGACCGGGATTCCCCAGCGCGTCATGCGCGACGAGTCGACCTCGTACCAGACCGCCGGATGGCTGTCGCCGTCGTAACTAGCGCTCGCCCCATGCCTCACCGCCCACACCACATCCGCCCGCAGCTCGGCGCATTCATCAAACGCAGCTAGATAGCTGCGGTGGTGCTCCTTGATCGCGTCATCCTTGAACGCGATTTCACCACTCAGTCTCTCGCCCTCGGCGCGAAGCTTGTCGTTCTCGACAAACAGGCTCTCGCGCGCGTAACGCTCTTGCCGGAATTTCTCTTTCTGCTTCTCGACCTCGGCGCGGAGGCACTTCGGACACTCGGATGTCACGGTCCAAAAATGAGCGCAGTCTCTATTCTCCATCCTTCACCTTCCGCCGAGTGAACGGCTTCCTCACCTTCTTCGGCTTGGGCTCCTCTTCCTGCTTGAGCCAGATGATGGCTCGCGTGAGCCACTGGAGAAGATCCTCCGCCTCCACCCTGGAGATCGCAACCGCATCAACGTCGATGGCGTGACCCACGATGCAGGCCTCGTCGAGCTTGGAGATCTTGAGGTCGCCAGGCTTCTGGATCCGTCTGGGCTTCTTCTCTTCCACGCCTACCCCTTGCATCCCGAGTGGGCGTCGTATCCGAGATTGTCGATGTTGATGCACTTCGTGAAGACGGTGACGCGCTCCGACTTGTCCCGCATCGATCTCCTGCCCCGGAAGTAGGCGTTGGTGCGGATCCACTGCACCCGGTCCTGAACGGCAGTCTCGACGGCGAGCCGGATCGCCTCAGCCGAGGCCTTGTCCCTGGCGGAGTGACTGAACCAGATCCTGTTGCCGTTCTCCTCCAGGTCGAAGCTCACCCAGACCGTTCCGTCTTTTTGCGTGATGTAGGCCTTCAAGACAAGTGCTCCTCGTATTGAGCGCAATCTTTAGCGTAACTGCTGTCGCCGTCAACCACCGGAAGCGGGAAGCGCGACTCCATATTGATCAGCGATCTTGCTGGAGTCTCGTCTCGACGACAGCGCCACATCCATCCGCACTGCCCGCGGGTGTTGCTGAACCAGCGATAGAAAGCGCACTCATCGCATCTTCGGGTCGATGTCATTCAACGTCTCCGATCTCCAGGTGTCTTCATACTCGAAGCAGAACTCGAAAGCCTCGATGATGTTCCGGCGCAGGACAAGAATCCCCATGTGGGGGAGATGATTGGATTTCTTGCGATTTGAGATGAACCACGCACCCGAGTTACCCTCCCACATCCTGTAGATCGTCTGGGATGGGGAGCGCAGGTCGAAGCCGTTGAAGTACCAGCCGCGCCGTGGCTCCTCGATCGTCCAATCCTCAGTCATCCAAATGGAGTTGGCGGGCGTGTCGGAGAGACGCCAGAAGATGTCGCTGAAGTGGTTGTTGATCATCTGTGGCGGATGTCCGAGAAGTCATACTGCTGGCGCTCGTAGCCGTAGAGCTGGCTGTCTAGGAACTCCTCGATCTCAAAACACCTTTGCAGAGCATCGATCAAGCTAGCCGAGGCGAACAGTCGTTTGGCGCCGTAGATTGGGCGGCCGTAATGCTTGAGGGTGTAGGAGAACCAGGTGGTGACACGGTCCTCATTGTCGTCGGATTGATAGATCCGGTAGACGCTGTCGGATGGGGAGTGGAAGAGCTGGCCATCGAAGTACCAGCCCGTCTCCGGCTCTTCGAGGGTGGTGGGGAGACAGCTGAACGTTAGACCCACCTCCAGCTTGTTGGTGTAGGTGAGGGTGAGGGTGAGTTCAATGAATCGTTCCAGCTTCATCTCATCTCCTTGGCCTATGGCCGTTGGTGCGGATGAGATAGCATTTCGTCAGGAACACGTCAAGGGGATGTGAACAGTGGATTTGGCGGGAGAGGCGTAGGCGCAAGGCGCCCGCTCTGTTACATTACCTCATTACCTCAGAGGCTCAGAGGTAATGATCGTGGTAGCGTTACCAAGCAACGGCTCCGGAACAGTAACAAGGGTTCAGGCCGTTGGGGGGTCCCAGCAAGGGGCCCACCAGCGGCGGCTCCGTACCACCACGCTAAGATGTCGAGCTACACGTTCCTTACCTCAGAGGCACTGAAACATTGCGCCATCAACACCAATTAGCATCGCTAGTATATCACATTTTTTCGTCAAGTCAACCCCTTGACAGAAAATAAACTTGGAAACGCGACGTTCCGGATAGGAAATCAATCTTCCTCACACGACCCAGAGGGGAGTTCCTGACCCTCAGGGGACAACGTTACCGGTAGCAAGAGCCCTCACCTTCGGTTTCGGTAACAGGCACCCACACCGAGCTAAGACCCAGTCCGTCGCCTCGTGCTCGGCGACGTCCCTCACCAGTTCGTGGCGCCACCAAACGGGGTGGTGAACGTTCAAACGTTCAGCTACCGTGGCTTCCACCTAATCTTGGGAATTTTTTTACAAAAATTTTGAGGCGATACGTCCCAAGCCATTTTGAAAAATGGAAGGGATCGTTTTCACAACCATGTGCCTGGATGGGACCCGTTCGAGATCAGTAAGAGGGGGGATCGATCTCAGTAGGGGAGCCTGGATCCGTTGACAGGGCGTCAATGGGATCAGGCGTTGACACGATGTCAATGGCATCGGATGGCATAGAGCTTGCATAGGCTTCGATTGGCACGGAGCTTGCATGCTCGTCCGTGGTAACGCTACCATGCTCCACCCCCAGCGCGGTAGCTAGCAGCGCTCGCACGCGTGCAACTATCGTGCCTCTATCAAGGGCTGTCACTTCCTCGATCACGTCGGGTTGAAATGCCCTCAGCTCACGGATGGCTGCGATGCGGTCACTGTCGCGTGACCCTGAGTCTACTATCTCCCAAAGCCTTGACTCTAAAGCGGATTTGGTGGTAAGTGACTTGCGGTTCGCTTCGATTGCCATGCGTTGGCGTGCGGATTGCAGGGCTGATTCAACTCGTGGTGTCCTCAGAAGTCTACTCGCCTTCACCGACTCCGATTTGTTTGGGCTTTTAATCCCAAACGCTCGGCAGTAAGCGTCCGTGAGGGATTTGGGTTTGTTTTCCCCAACGTCCAGCAGTAGATTAACGAACGTTTGTTCAGCGGGTGTTAGACCAGTGTGTGGGTCCGCCAACGGGCGATTCGACATCGGGTGATTCTCCTACGCAACAATAGGCTGCGTGGTGACGTTACCACACGCGAGGGCAATCGGCTACTGCGTGCGTTCTGCTACGCCCCTGGGGGGGGTGTGGGGATTCCACTACGTGTGGGTTCGCCCTCTTGCACCCCCGAGGGGGCTGTGGTAACGTAGGGCTAACGCCCCGGGAAAAGGTTTTCCACTTTTGGGTAGAAAAGGTTTTCCACTCCCCGAGGGCGATGGCCTCAAAGCGACCTAGGGGCTGGCATGGGGTTTGCATTCTTAGGGGGTGTCCGCGACGTGCGGACCGGGCCCGGATGGGCTCGAAGGGTCGACGGGGCTCGGTAGCGTTACCACAGCCCCAACCGGCCCATAATCGGGAGGCAGTAGCCTCCCCGGAGTTTGAATCATCATGGCACAATCGATCGACCTGAAGACGCTTTCCGCTTTCGCTTGGGTTGCCAAGTCCGTCGAACAGGAGAACGCACACAAGGCGGACGCTTCGGGCGTGGCTCTCGCACGCATCGGAGCCGTGGCCGCACTCTACTTGGAGGCGGGCATTGACCCGTTCGTCAAGGAAGGGACGCGGCAAGCGAAGACGATTCTGGACGCTCTCAAGTCCGCCGGACTCTCGGGCCCGAGTGCCGAGAATGTCGCGAAGGACGCGCGGGCGGTGATGCGGGCGCAGCGCGACAAGTATACCGACGCGTTCGCCTTGCTTGCCGACGCGGACCCGGGCGATACGGAAGCGTTCGTGGAGCTTTTCGTGTCGCTTGCGCATGCGGGCGACATGAAGTCCGCGCGGGCCGTTCGCAAGGTGGTGCGGCCGTCCATCGCGTCCAAGGTCTCGCCCGCTCAGCGAGCGGCCGAGTCGATCGCGAAGGTGGACGCGGACGACATGGGCGAGATTTTCGCGGCACTCGCGAAGGTCAAGACCGACGACAAGGAACGGAAGCCGCTCGCGGAATTCGTCGACGCTTTCGCGCAGTATGTGGCGCAGATCGAGGAAGCGGAGGCGATTCGCAAGGCTAGCTAGGTAGGATGGGGGGAGGGGCCAACCCCTCCCCCTATTCCCGGACGCGCGGTAGCGTTACCGTGAGTCTCGGAATAGGGTTCTAAGTTGCAGGGGAAACGTTATGGGTAGTTTCGAGTCAAAAAGCCCCGTTAGCTATGCGCTAACGCGGGCGCCTGTGGTGCGAGAGCGGACGGCCGCAATCGACCCCGAATCGGTGTGGTATGAGTCCACCGAACTACCCGCCCCCGGTATTACGGCGCGCGGGTCCGACGACACCTACGCTGCCAGTCGAACGGCCCGCGCTACTACATGCGCGGATCGAGCGGCCGAGCATGGTCGTCGCCTCACTGCCATCGTCGCCCACCTACGCTCACACTCCCCCCGATTCTATCAAGACCTCTCGCGCCGATTCCGATCGCGTGAGGCGGTGTCAAAGGACTGGAAGACGGACCCGACGGGTCGTCTCGGGTCCGATCTATGGCGTGAGATTCGCCGGACTGAGTTGCGACTCTTTGGGGATAACGTCCTAAAGCGCGAGAACCTCTAGCGGGTGGGAAAAGCCCCGACCACGGTAACGTTACCGAGCTAGCTCAATTCTAGGGTCAGTCACCGAATCGCCTGTCAGTGGATTACGCTCCACTTTGATCGGCGGTTAACGCACGGTGACTGGCCCTTTTCTTTTTTTGATCCCCCCAATCACGCCAAAGGGAGATAATCATGACGCAATGGAGGCGAGTGGAAAGCATGCCCAATCGGGTATCGCTCAACATCGAACGCAAGGGAAAAGCATGGGTCTACTGGAATCCGCGCACCCAGGTCACGACGCAGTGGGCCCGCGATCCCATGGGATATGGGTTCCTGTGCCGACTCTTCAGCAAGCGAGGGAAGTAGCATGTATCCGCACGAACGAGAGTTGGCGGAGCTGATCCGCCGATCGGATCGAAACGCCATCGGCGAGTACGGCCTGATTGTGACGCCGAAGTGGGTGCTGAGCGACGCGCTGAATCAGTCGCTACGCATGTCGGACATCGAACGGCGCAGACGCGTTCGGCGCGAGTGGATCAACTTCGCGCTGCTCGCAGCCATCATCATGGTGGGGGCTTTCATGCCTCTCGTGGTGATCGCATCGTCCCAGTTCTTCAAATAGACCGGACAGGTGAAACATGGCTTGCCGCGACTGCCGATGGTGGGAAAAGCCTGACGCTGCATACGCGTTGACTGGTTGGTGCCTTTGGGAACCAGAAGGTGGTTACCCGAACAGCGTCGACGCTTCTTGCCGTTGGCAGTCGCCGGACGCCGGAGAGGGCTGTCCGCAGTTCTCCGTGGTAACGCTACCATGATTGTCGAAAAGATCGAGGTGGCAGCCACCTACTCCGGGGCGCTCGGAATCTACGAGCTTAGAAGAGTTTCAGTCTGGTCATCAATGTCAATTCATCCCAATGTGTCATGGGAAGCTATTGCGCCTGATGGATCCATATTGGGATGGTCAAACGCCAGACTTGGACTCGATAACGTTTCTTGCCTCATTGGGATTATTCGTCAAGACCTCGACTTAGACCGCGCTCTCGTGCTTACCGATCCGATGCACGAACCTAGCGAGACAGAGTGGGACTACTGATGGTGTGGATATCGGAAGCCAGAATCGTCTTTGAGTATTACGGTCCCTATGGGTCATACGAGATCCATCGAACCTCTTTCTATTCATCCAGTCTACACAATCCGTCAGTGGTGTGGGAAGCTTACGCACCGGACGGGACGCTCCTGGAATGGCACTACGGCCACTATCTTGATAGCCTCGGCGTCATGAGTGAAGTGGTGCAGCAGGAGCTTCAGATCGACGCGTCTCTGGTTGCCATAAACATGCACACATGTAGTTGGGAATGAGAATGGGCTACATCAACTCAATCCTTGGGACATACGAGATTCGCTTATACGGCGATGGCGATGGCGTTGCCTACGAGCTGTGGGCGCCAGACGGAACGCTTTTGGCATGGGATTACAGGCGTGTCTCGACGTTAAGTCGCCTTCCTGCGCTCAAAGAGCAGGCGCACATGGAAAAAGACGTGGACTTCCTGTCAAGGGATGGATTCGATTACTGGGTTGACCCAGTATCTTACTTCCCCTGGGATCCAGAGGGTTCGTGGTGATATTACAATACACTTTCTCATCTGTGTGGATCCATGGAACACTTGGCTCTTATGAGATTCGCCTAAAGTTTGGCACATCATGTGACGAGTACTCCCTTTTCGCTCCAGATGGTGAGCTGATCGCCTGGGATTCAGTTGCAAAACGCCACGATGATGTTCCGATGCATGCTCTCATTGAGCGAGCTTGCCAAGAAGCCGCCGACGATGCGGGCGTCCGATACAGCTTCTCGAATCCAGACTCACCGTGGACGCCAGAGTCCATTTGGGAAATGTGAGCATGGTAGCGTTACCGCAGATCAACAACCACATCACACTTCGCCGAATCGAAAGCAGGCTCGGAACTTACGAGATCGTCTACTCATTCACTTACGATGTGAGCAACATAAATTCAAGAAATCGCTGCATCAATCTGTATGCCCCAGACGGAACCTTGCTCGCATGGAGCGATGACACAGGAACAGATTCGATGAACTCACTCACTGAACTCGCGAGAGCGGAAGCCGCATTCGACGCGAGCTGCAAGTCGTTAGACTACTACTATCGCAGCCTTGTCGACGACAACGCGTGGGATCCTGAATGCACTCACTCACTCGCAGGGTACTTCACCAAATCATGACATCATGGATCCAGTCGTCAGAGTACGTGTTCGGAGAATCCAATCTCGGCACGTATAAGCTCGTCGTGACGAGGACTCAAGGCAGGATGACGCCAAACCAAATTGAGCTGATATCGCCTCAAGGTGACGTGCTCTGGTGGGCTTCTTACGTCAGCGGAGAAACCACTCGTTTTAACCACCTCGTGGACGAGGCGAACGAGTTGGCGAATCAGGAGATCGACATCGACTGGCACAGGTATGGACCTGTAGCGCCGCTCGGATCAGACAGAGTGTTGTGGGTCGTTGACGAATAGATAGGAGGTTGAAGTGAGGTTGATTGCTTGTTTCATCGTTCTCATGATCGTAACCGGGTGCTCAACGCACCACTGCAAGTTGAAGGAGTGCAACACTTATGACTGCTGGGAATGAAGCCATGGTGGGAATCTCGATTCAGAATCCTGCCGACATGCGCCAATCGACGATCGAGATCACGCAGACCGGGAATCTACGGGTGATTGGCATGCTCCGTCACAACGAGGAGTTCTGCTTCCGCACGGTGCAGGACGCCCGGAAGATGATCGATTATCTCCACGCCTGGATTCGCTCTGTGGATCTGGCCGACGAGATCATCGAAGAGCTGATGAGGGAGGAGGTTGTCCGGGCCCATGCTGAATCCTGGGATCAGTTCCAGGGTCTTGTGAATAAGCTTCAGAAGCGCTAGGAGTTGAGTGCGGGGCACGCCACGGTTGGCCTGGTGGCACGTAGAAGCCGCCCAGGAGGGTTCAACTCCCTCGTGCTCCATCAATCATAGGTTAAATATGACACCCAGATTTACGCATGACTGTGAAGGCTGCACGCTGTTCTTCGCAGACGACTACGGCGACTGGTATGTGTGTGGAGATGGAAGCTCGTATCGAAGTGTCATCATGCGCTACGGCAACAGTGGACCAGATTATCAATCGACTCCGCTCTGTGGGTGCGCGGAAGTGACCAGGCTTGAGATGGCTGCTCTATCTCGCGGTCTTCACCCGACATCCGAGGAAAAATCCAGGCTTCTCAGGATCATGTTGAACGAGAAGCTAGACAAGTTAGCCTTGAAGGACTGGGGCTTTGTGTTCGGTCCGAAAGAAGATCCAGACTGGAGAGAGTGGTAACGTTACCAAGGAAAGAGGAATAAATGGATAGGCACAAGCTCTACAGAATCATCCTGGCGGCGCCGACTGGAAAGATGTCATACAAGGAAAATGGTCGATTGGTCTCGTTCAATGCGTTCCACAACGAGCAACTCAGGCTCGTGTTCACTGACCACAACCGACTCAGGTTGTTCTTTTTCGATAACAGCCTGCCTTTCGACGACTCTGGGTTCAGAATCGTACCGAAGCCACTGGTCGAGGGCCTGAATGAGCAGATCAAGTTGACGATGGTCAACGCCGAAATCCATTGGGCGGAGTACCTGATCGGTTTCAACGCGCTGATCGATGAGGCCAAGGCGACTCACGGTGGCTACGTTCCTTCTGGCTACCACTGGCCGACGCTCAAGGACATTGAGAAGAAACACTACATCGTCGTCCAGGTGGCAGATCCCGACAAGTTTCACGAAGAGATCTAAACCATGGCACACTTCTACGGTTCAATGCAGGGAGCGCGTGGCAAGACTACGCGCTGCGGAAACAAGGGCAGCGGCATCATGGCGCACGTCAGAGGCTGGGACTTTGGCGTCATGATTCAGTGCGACTACCACCCGGTAAAGGGTGATGTTGTCACAATCAGGCTGACGTCTGGGTCGAATGGGCACAGCGGAGATTTATCGATCGGACCGCTCTGTGCCGCCGACTTCGAGAGGCTGAAGGGCTTCCAGGCTGACTGGAGGGACTTCATCGACAACGACGAAGCGGATGAGATCGACCTTGAGATCGCGCATCAGAAGATCCAAAGTGAGGTTCTCAAGAAGTGACCAAGAGCGTCATCGTCGCAGTAGGGCTTTTCCTTTTCATCATGCTCACAGGAGCGCTGGAGGACTAAATGGATCATGACCCGTTCATGAGCGCCGGATTCCCCACCATCAAGGAGCTTGGGTGTCCTGGCCACTTTATCGGTGCGGACAGGTGCCTGTGGAGACGCCACACGCTCGTCGGCGATCACATCATCAGCTCGATTGGAAACTACATGTCTCCCACCAGCAATAAGTTCCAGACCGTCGGTGGCGGAGTGAACGACTTCTTCGAGACCATGGTCTTTCCGGCCGGTGATTTCCGCGACTCCAATGGGTGCGGATGCAGAGAGCCTGTCGACGTCGGGAACCCGCTGAAAGTGAGGCGGTACAAGACTGAAGGCGAGGCTCAGCGAGGGCACGAGCAGTGCATCGAGGAGATCATGGAAGCCTACTTCCGCAAGCTCGGAGGAGAGATGGGGTTCTCGGATTCATGAAAGCGCGCACGTTCATCATCGCCGATACCCACTTCGGGCATCGGAACATCATCAAGTACGAGCCGGTCAAGAGGCCGTTCGCGACGATCGAAGAGCACAATATGGCTCTCGTCGACAAGTGGAACACAGTGGTTCATGGTAACGATACCGTGTGGCACCTGGGCGACGTTCTCTTCGGGAAGGATTCGTTCAAGTATCTGCCGATGCTCAACGGGCGAAAGATGCTCGTCATGGGCAACCACGATCACTATCCATCCGCCCTGTACCTGGAGCACTTCGCAAAACTCCATGGCGCAGCCGAGCTGAGGGGATTCATCCTGACGCACATGCCAGTGCATGAGAGCCAGTTCGAACGCTACGAGGGGAACCTGCATGGCCACCTCCACAGCAAGTCGATGGAAGACTCACGCTACTTCTGCGTAAGCGCCGAGCACACATGGCTCTGCCCGATGCAGATCGACGAAGCGATCGAGATCCTGAGGGTCAGGGTGGCGGTCGATCGAGCCAAGAAAGAGAGAAAGAATGCCCAGACTGTTTCTGATCAGGGGCCTACCGGGTAGCGGTAAGTCCACGCTGGCACAGATGATGAAGGACACGCGCGTCGTGGCCAATCATTACGAGGCGGACATGTACATGCGATTCAACGGTGGATACCGCTTCGAAAGGCAGCTTCTGCCAGCCGCTCACGAGTGGTGCCAGAAGGCCACGATGGAATCGCTCGGGCGTGGTAACGATACCGCGGTCTCGAACACGTTCTGCCAGCGCTGGGAGATGAAGCCCTACTTGGAGGGTGCTGCCAAGGGAGGGCACGAAGTCGTGATCCTCCACGCTAAGGGTGGCTGGAACAACGTTCACGATGTCCCGCTCGACACGATCGAGAGGATGAAGGCGAGGTGGGAGGAATGACAGACCAAGAACGTGAGTCAGAAGTGGACGACACGACCGATCCGATCGTCATACGGCTGTCTCTGAATAAGACGTCCGCCGAGATGATGCTCGTCATTCTAGAGGATTTCGACGACTCAGACCACTCGTGGATAATCGGCGGAGACGGATCGCAGATCCTCGATTTCATCATCCGGCAACTCAAGCAGGCGGTGGGGAAATGAAGCCGACACTCGACAGAACTGGTGGCCGTGGTCCCTACCCGGGCGACGAGGAGATGAGAGAGCAGCAGCAGACCAGGATGAATGCTCGATGGGTGAGGGACAGGGAGATCAACTCCCAGGAGTTCTCGATCATCCTCACTCGTGGCGAGATCCTCAGGGTGCTGGCGGCGCTGGACTCGTTCATCGTGTCGGACAGGGTGATGGACTCTTTCAACAACCAGGACGCGAAGGCGATCATTCAGGGTGTGTCGGTGGAAAGCCGAGCCATCTACAAGAAGATCGACAGGCAGTTCACATGACCGACGTCAAGTTCTTCACGCATGAGAGCCATCCGGCCAAGGTGGCGGAAGGCAAGCGGGTCAGGCTGGTTTACGACGAGATGTACAGAACGAGAGGATCATACGGCTACGACACAGAGGAGGAGACGAAGGAAGCCGAAGACTATGAGATCGACATGCTCGACCGCGGCAATTGGGTGGTGCTTGGTCGTATCGAAGAGGAGCAGTGCAAGCATTGCTCAGCCTGGAGCCAGACGGACTCGCTCTGGGGCATGGTCGTGGACAACTCGGATAGCGGGTTCGAGGAGGCAGCGTTCGACATCTGACGGCGTGATCATGGTAGCGTTACCACAGCAAAGGAAGTACGGATGGAACAGATGGTTTGGGCAGCAGGTTGGTTCTGCCTCGGAGTCAACCTGATCTGCGTCATGGTCAATGGACGGAATGTGTTCATCATCAGGAAGCGACGGCAGATGATGGACAGGGCGATGGACGACATCACAGGGATTCTCGTGGACATGCGAAAAGACCTGGAGAGAAAGCAAGAAGGGGAAGAAGCTCAGGTATCCACCATTATCCACTGAGGCAGTGATGAACGAAGACATCAATAAAACTGCCCTCTTCAGTGGGGCGGCGATGCTGTTTAAATGTACAGCATGTAGTCATTCACGAAGGCTCCATGTCATGATGTCAACTCAAGTCTCTATTTACTTCGGCCGGTGCAAGAAGTGCGACTGCACGAAGTATAAAGATAGATCCGGGAGGGTCTTGACGGATAAGAAGTAGTGGGCGATGGTTCTGTTGCGTTCCTTAATGTCTAATCAACTCTCTAATGAGGTCAACAATGGAAAATCTCGGTGATTCTCACATGCTCTATCGCATCATCCTGGCCGTCCCGACGGGGCGCCATCGCCTCCGGGCCGTCGAGCCGGAGATCGCGAAGTCCAAGAAGGTGAAGGACGCCACCCGCGTCGCCTTCAATCTGAATGTGTTCCACAACGACAAGCTGCGCAAGGTGTTCGCCGAGCACAACAAGCTGCGCATGGCCTTCCATGCCATGTCGTCGCCGTGGGACGAGAGTGGCTACCGCCTGGTGAAGAACGAGAAGACGGCCGAACTCGACCGCCTGATCAACGACACCAAGCTGAACGCCGAGGCCCTGTGGGCGGACTTCCTGTCCACCTACGACACCGATCGGGTCAAAGACAAGGATGTCCTCGGGGATCTCTACAAGGAGATCGAGTGGGCCACGGTCGAGGAGCTGAAGTCCAAGCACCGTGTCGAGGTGGACACCATGCAGGTTCCGTCCCCGATGGAGGATGTCCGCTCGGGCTGGACCGAGGAGCAGAAGGAGCGATACAACAAGTCGATGGCCAAGAAGCGTGACAAGGCGCTCAAGCTCAACATGATCGAGGCCGTCGGCAAGATCAAGGAGCGGCTCGTCCGTGCGTCGGATCGGCTGGACAAGTACACCGGGGCCAAGGATGGATCCTTCAAGGACATCACCATCACCGGCTTCAGGGAGGTGATCCAGGCTATCCGCGACGTCAACGTCATCAACGACAAGGAGGTGAACAGCATCATCGACGACATCGAGAAGGAACTCTTCACGCTGAACCCGGCCGAGCTTCGCAAGTCGCCGGTCAAGCGGCAGATGGCCAAGAAGGAGATCGATCGGATCACCGACCGGCTCGGCGCGCTGAACGTCGACATGCCGGAGTGAACAGGTAGCTTCAGCACTTTCATCAACACGTTAATTCAAGAGGAACTGAATCAAAATGTCCGAGACTTACTACAAGCTTCTGGAGATCTCCCGCCGAACGCAGGAGCGCCACTTCACCAGTGGTGACAGCACGATTCTCTGCCAGGTTGCGCCGATGGGGGTCGGCAAGACCAAGCGAATCGAGACGTACGCGAAGAGGGTGGAATACGACCTCGACACCATCATCCTGGGTCGCATGTCCAACCTCGACGTGGGTGGTCTCTATGCCCCGGACAAGGAGTACTCGAAGATCGTCCACCTCGTGACGCGCCGCCTCGTGGGTGGTGACGAGCATCGGCGGACGAAGGGGTCGAAGGGGCTGATCATCCACTTCGACGAGCTTGGCTCGGCTTCTCCGGAGACGCAGGTCGCGATCCAGTCCCTGATCCAGGACCGCATGCTGGAGGGCGTGCGGGTCCCGGACTGGGTCATGTTCGTGGCCTCGACCAACCTGCCGGAGCACACGGGTGGTGCCAACGATCTGGTGGCTTCGCTTCGGTCGCGGCTCACGTTCATCGACTACCAGTTCGACTACAAGGAGTGGTTGAAGCTGGCTCGGACGGAGTGGGATGTCATCCCGGAGATCTACTCCTTCCATGCGTGGAGCGAGGGTCGCAACATGCACGTCTTCGACTCGAACAGCAACGCCCTGTCCAGCCCGGATCCCCGAGCCTGGAGCAAGGTGAACAACGCCTTCATGGTGGCGATGGAGATCGACGGTTACGAACGACTGACGGACATGTACCGTCTCGATCAGACCGTGTGCCACACGCTGCTCAAAGGCAAGATCGGTGAGAAGCACGCCTCGGAATTCATGGGGTTCATGAAGTTCCAGGCCGACCTCCCCACCGTGTCGGAGATCCTGGAGAAGCCCCGCAAGGCGCTGGTTCCGAAGCGGAGTGACGCAGGCACTGCCATCATCCACAACCTCGCTCACCATCTGAGCAAGAGGGAGGCGGAAGAGGGTGGCTTCGTCGATCAGGAGGATCTGGAAGCCGTGTACACCTACCTCCGCCGGATGGACCGGACCATCGCGGTGATGGGCTTCCGCACCATCGAGCAGGCATCGAAGTCCTTCACCTCCGGTACTCCCGAGTACCAGCGGTTCCGCAACGACTTCTCCGACCTGTTCACCTACTAGGAGCACCCGTGGACGAGAAGACGAGACGAGAGATCGACGTTCTCAAGACTCAGTACATGGTGAGGTATCCGTTCTGGGCTCCCATCATCGGCGACGTGGAGATCACCATCTCCAACACGATGAACGGCTGCGACCTTCGGCAGCTCACCAAGGTGGGGGCGACGGACGGAACCAGGATCTGCTTCCTGCCGGAGTGGTGGGAGCAGTCAGCGACGGGGTCGAGGGTGACCGAGTTCGCACACGAGGCTGAGCACATCATCCGTGGGCACCACTTCCGAATGCGAACGCGCCATCCCCGTGTCTGGAATATCGCGACGGACGACGAGATCAACAACCACCTGGATGGTGACGGGCACACGATCGGAGCCGACTGGATCCTCAACAAAAAGTACAAGGGCTGGGAGGCGGAGAAGATCTACGCCGACATCCTGAAGGGTGGCCATCCGAACGTCAAGGTGATGAAGGGTGGGCAGGGCGGTGGACAGGACCAGCCTGGTGGTCATGGTAACGGTACCGTGATCGACCTGTCCGACCCCAATGCGGGTGAGCCGTCCGACCACGGCGTCGTCATGGAGCCGACCAACGAGGACGGTTCCCGGATGACCGACGCCCAGATCAAGGAGGGGATGGAGGATCTGAACGGGAAGATCCAGAACGCGGCGCAGGTTGCGAAGCGTATCGGCAACAGCAACATGGCTGATCGCCTCCGGGAAATCTCGGATGCGACCATCCAGAAGCGGAGCTGGAAGGAGGAGCTTCGCTTCGCCGTGTCGAATACGGGTGATCCCATCTGTGACACTTGGACTCGGCTCGACCGCCGACCCATGGCGATGCGGATGTGGCAGCCGACGATCGTTCGAGAGGGCGTCAAGTGGTGCGTCCTTCTGAACGACGTGTCTGGATCGGTGGGTGACCACGAGACCATGATGTTCTACTCGACCATCAAACAGATCAGGTCTCAGGTCAAGATCCAGGAGATGACGATCGTCCCGTTCAACAGTGAGGTGTTGAAGGAGAGCATTGTCACGCTCAAGCCAAACACGCCTCCGCCCAAGAAGGTGCCCGCGGGTGGCGGCACTTCGATTGCGACGGCGATCGACTGGGTGCGGAAGCAGAAGAAGAAGCCGGACGTGGTGATCATCCTCACCGACATGGAGGACTACCTCAGTCAGATCAAGAAGCCTGACTTCCCTGTGATCTGGGCCTCCACGACGGACCCGAAGAGTATTGGCAGCAAGCCTAGCTTCGGTAAGATCATTCACGTTTGCTAGCGGATTGGCGGGAGTCGCGTGATGGGCAATGGGTCTATCAAGTACTTTCCTTTGACTCTGGGTGGAGACCGCATGGTTTGTTGGACGTGCGGCGGAATGATTTCTCGATGGAGCAACTTCGTCACGTCACGCGACTCCCTCCCTTCCCACACATACTGCGTATCTGAGCGCATCATGTACAGCATGATCGACACTGGCAACTGGAACTACCTGTTGATTGCAGAACAGATATGGCACCTGAAACAGCCTGGTATGAAACGCATGGATCTTGAAGCAGAGCATTCTTCTATCATCAACACGGTTGTTGATTACGGTTACGGTGACGACTACCACTGGGAAGTTTGGGAAGAGGCATACCAATGACTGGCATGGATCACAGACAAGTTTGCTCGATTTGTGGTACCGTTACCGACCACAGGTTCGGAAAGAATAAGACTGGAGTTCCTAACGACGCCTTAGTCTACGTCCACAGGACGTGCTGCTCCGAGCTGATGTTCAACATGCACGAGTATGGAAACCCAATGCGATCTGAAGCCCGCGAGAAGACATGGCTCACTCAGCATGTCAACTTCGGAAACGCCATGGTTGAGTACTACCTGTATGAACGGATTCTTGAGCATTACGGAGGAGTTTATGAACTCATCATGTATCTTGACCCAAGCCTGTCTGGGTATGAGTCGTGGTCTTTGCAAGATGTGTTGAGGTGATTTATGAGGAAGATCTGCATCCTCTGTGGTACTCCAGCAATGAAAAGTCACTACGACCTTCCTCTTCACAAGACATGCGCAGAAGATGTTTTGTTTTACATCATGGCGTACGGGCGGCGCGAGCGTTCGCACAACGTGTCTGACGACCACTTGTACCTATGCGAGGTTGTCGACCGTCTGATGGACGCATACCCAGCTGAAGTGGATACGCTTTTTGGATTCAACGAAACTGACGAAGAGAAGAAAAAGACACCGGAGTGGTGCTGTGTAGACATCTTCAAATTCAGGACGGAATACGCAAGGTGAAGCCGATATCACAAGTCAAGCGTGAGCTTGAAGCCAAGTACAGACAGCACAGGGTGGTTCTCAAGAAGATCGAGATGCTCCAGGCGACGGCCTATCCTGCCAAGAGGAAGGGAATTTCCAGCGCGTCAGCCATGGCCGAAGAGCGGCTTGCCCGTGCCAAGGCAGAGGCCAAGCAGATCTACGAAGAGATGGTGAAGCTTGAGCTGGAAGCCTATGGAACGTGGCTTCCGAGAGCCAAGGTGGCACGAGAGATGAGCGAGGCAGGCAAGCGGAACTCAGAGATCGAGGCTGAACTCAGGTCGATGGACCGCAAGGCTGCACTCGCCATGAACAAGGAGGACAAGGGGACTTGTCAAGACCAAGGATCGGGAACGGAAACAGGGGATCTTCTCTCTCCGGCGGAAAGCAGTACGAGTGCAAGCGAAACAGAAGACTTGCCGTCGTGATTCCATGGAATGAGGACGGCGACTTTGTCGTGGAGTGCATCGAGCGGATGGCCGAGGAGAAGGGCGGAACGATCTCGTCCATCTCGTTCGACGCCATCCATCAGTACTTCACGCACCGCACGACGGACGAGTTCTACAAGTCGGTGATGAAGACGATCAGGGAGGAGGACTTCCTGAGGGAGCACAGGCCAGACGGGAAGGGCGTTTGCTCAAGGCTGAGCTGCCACGTCTGCGTGAGCAGGAGGGGGAGACAGAATGCTGGTGATCAAGGAACCGCATGAGCTGACCAAGGAGGAGATCGTTCTCTTCGACCGGGCCGTGGCTACGTACACCCAGTCTGGCGGATCCGATGTGGCGATGGACCTCTGCTACAAGGACGTCTATCGCATCGCCTCGATCTCGGTGGAGGGATCCGTCGTGATCGCACTCCTCACGATCAAGGTGCATGACGACGGGTCGAAGGATCTTCTCGTCAGTATGTTGGCCGGCGAGAGAGCGATGGACCTCTTCGATGAACACGCCGACGACCTCGCCGAGTTCGCCAAAGAGAACATGTGCGAGAGGGTGACGGCGTTCTGCAACCAGGGAGTATGGGATGCGGTGAGCAGAAGGAATCCCTCAGGACTCAAGCATCAGGTCTATTTCTGGTTGGAAGTTTAGGTGGGGAGACACGACTTGGGTTACGAAAGAGTCATCTGCGACCGCTGCGGCCGACCGATAGGGCCAGCCAAGTACGGAATGAGAGATGACGTAATCTATATCTGCATGCCGTGCATAGTGGATATCTACCACTTGCACTTCAACATACCGCCCAGGGTCCATTACGGTAGCCTTGACAAGGTGATGTGGATGATGATCGTCACAGTCGAAAGCAGTGCTGACATTACCTCGATGTACAAGTACGCAAGCGCACCGAATTACGCAACCGACTTCTACTCACGCAAGATCAAAAGAGGAAGGATTGAATCACCGTGAGCAGTGGAAGAAAGACCAGAGCCTTCTGCGATCTGTGCGGCGTAAAAACATACGGATCAACCCAGTACCATAGCGAGGATCTCACCAAGAAGTACATCAAGGTGTGTCTCGACTGCGGCGTGAACATCATAGACTGCGGGCAGAAGATTGAATATGTGCTCGACCACAGTTTTGCTGGCCGCCAGTATCGAGAGATGTACAAGCTCATCACGGCTCATGTCGGTAGCTACATTGGCAACCTCGTTGATACCATGGGCTACGGACACGTGAGCAAGATGTCCAACCAAACCTATGGTGGGCTGGTGGATTGCTACTCGTTCAAGGTTTTCGAGACCGAAGCTGAGCGACGAGGGTAAAGTAACGACCGGATGATCTGCCGTGGGTCACGCCGGTATTCAAGTTTATAATGTAAGACGAGCGATTTGATGCAGTCCTCACAGGTTTCCACTACGAGTCTGGAGTCTCGTTCAGAGATCTTCTTGAATGGATTCTCGCAGATCTTTGAGATGAGAAGGGCGCCGGCCTTAGTACCCGCCGATCTCATCAGCCCCGCCGGAACACTCACGTCCGCCTCGTTCGCGATGTCAAGGGATAGCCGCCGCATGGCGAGCAGCTCACGCAACGAGATGATCCCCTGCACCATCATGGTGTCCATGACCGTCACTTCGGTCATGATCCTCGTGGCCATGTCAGACTTCGTCAAGGACGTCCACCTCGAAGTCAGCCGGGTTGTCACCCCATTCCTGCACCGTACTGAAGACGCCGGTTCTGGGTTCGTACTGGATCTCGCCAGCCCCAAGCGATCCGAGCCAGGGAAATCGAGCCTTCCAGGAAGTGATCATGCACTTCCCGTCGAGGAGTCTCGACACCGTCAGCCCATTGTCCGCCACGTTGAAGAAGGCGGAGCTGCCGGACACGTCATACCCAGTGGGCGTCGGCACCCGACCACCCTCGCTCCGGTACATCTTGGTGGGATGCGCTACCAGCCAGACAGCGATGTCGTGCGCCACCGCAAACGACTTCAGCTTCACCAGCATCTGGTTGATGCTGTTCACCATGGACCCCTCGCCATCCCGATCCGACAGGGTGATCCAGTTGTAGGGATCCACGACGAGGAGCCTCACCCCATTGCGCAGGACGGCAGCCTGGCCACGCTCGACCACGGATTCGATCGACGTCTCTGCCTCATCAAGAAACACGAAGTGGTCAGAGGCCCAGTCGATTGCGTTCACCAGTTCCGCCTCGGTCATCCGGCCTTCCCCGCGTATTGGTTTTTGGCACTTGATGGCGGCGATGTTCAGAAGGTGGATCTGGGATGAGGTCTCAGCCGAAAACACAGCTGCGCTCCAGCCATGCTGTTCCGCTAACTTGACTGAAAGCCAGGTGAGGAATGAAGACTTTCCGCTACCAGGGATACCAGTGCAGACAGTCAGGGTACCGCCGCAGGGGCGGAAGAGTCTGTCCAGGTTCCCGTCTTTGATCTCGACGCCCTTGTTCATGCCGGATCGGTAGAGATCAAGGGCTGCGTCCTTGTATTCGGAGGCTCCCCTCAGCCCACCAATGGGCCATGGGGTGGCTTCATCAATGCACTTTCGGAGGGCATCCTTGCCATGACGAACCAAGACATCATTCGCGTCTTTGCAACCATCGGGGTATCTGACCGACCAGCATCGAGCTTTTCCAAGCCGACGAGCGATCTCGTCCGCAAGTACACGACCAGGATTATCGGCATCAGTCGAGATGATGATACGATCAGCGCTTTCCAGGATTTCCTTCGAAGCCCAAAGGTAGCTGAACTTCTTGCTGCTGACCCCATCGTCGCGGATAGCTGCACTCGGAGCACCATTCGGGACGGAGTATGCGTTGACTCCGGCCTCGTGAAGGGACATAGCGTCCATCTCACCCTCGACGATCACGAGGTCACCGCCGCTGAACTGGTCGATCTTCCAGAGGGAGGCGCAAGTTCCGGTCTGAGTGAAATGTTTAAGTCCATCTCTCCATTTAAACGCGGAGCTACCGTCTGGATTGGCGTACGGAAATCCGATACAGGAAACAGTCTCACCCTTTCTGTCAACACCTCTTTCCCGAATGAACACCATCCCAGATACGAGGCCGAAGTGCCTGACCGTATCCAGTCCGATCCCTCGACCAGCCAGGTATTGGATCTGGCCCTCGGAAAGTTCTGCGACTTGCTCCAAGATTACTTCCTCTTTTCTTACAGTAGATTCGGTGGGCCGCCACCCGGCACCGTCAAGGTCGTCAGGCAAAATGGATCCACCAGTCCCAGCGTGGTGGCAGTAGAAGAGACGAGACCCGTCGTCCTTAAGGTCAACAGACAGGGAACGTTCGTTCGGTTTCTTGCGGTTCGGTGCGCATGCGGCGCATGCTACGCGGACCCTGTCGAGGGGGATGTCGAGGTCAAGTACATACCTTCTGAAAGCGACGTCGTCGTGGTCGTCAATCAAGAGGCTGAAACCACGTGCTTAATGAATTCCACTGGTACTCCGAAGGATTAGAGTAGCGGTCGTCAGCCGTTTCGATTCGGCCGACGGCGTAGAACATGGAGGCACATTCGTTGGCGATGATGAGTCGGATCGGGGCAGGAACCCTGCGCACGGATTTCAGTAGCTCGCGCAGCCATCCGCTGTCAAGCTCTGCGATCTCGGCGCACACATCAAACGTGGGTCTATCCATCCAGCGAACCACGGCATTGGCTACGTGCTGCTCTTCAGCTCCAATGTCCCGGATAGCATCTCGGAATAGCGTTCGGTACATCCGCTTGATGGCATCCGGCGGATACGAATCCGGGTCCGCGGGGTCGAGCGGTCTAAATTCCATACTGCCGACTCGGCCTTGATCTGTCGGTCGTTCTCGTAGGCATGGCCCTGAAGGATGTCCTTGATGATGTCGAGGCACGATAGGTCTGGTCTCCTGCTGGCGTAGTAGACGTCCACGTGAATGTATAGATCGCCCTCAAGCATCTCGATTCCCGGAGGGATCTGATGCACGAAGGAGTCCCAGTACTTCATGGCCTTAGCGCTTTTGATGGAGAGAAGTTTCTTGCCGCGGCGAACGATCCGCCTCTGATTCTTCAGGCTGGCCGGCTCGCCGTTGATCCAGAAGTCGAGGTCCCACGTTGATTGCTTTGGCATTCGTGATAATGTAGCGCGCTGGAGGGCGCGTTTCATGTCAGAGATGGATGACTTGGCGAGGGAGATTCCGGTCGAGTTCAGGGTGATGCAGCTCCTGGACCGGATGGCTTACACAGGCGACCAGTCGGACTACTCGATCACCACATTGATCGATTCCCCGCAGGTAGCCAAGCTCAAGAAGAAGCACACGAGTGCCTTGACTGAGCCGATCGAGGAGAGGCTGGCTGCCCTGATTGGGACAGCGGTTCACAACATGTTGACCAAGGCTTGCCTTGGGTTGAAGGATGTGGAGGTAGCGAAGAGATTCAGTGCGACGATGCTCGGCTCCACCGTGTCGGGTGAGTGTGACAAGATCACGCTGCTTCCCTCGGGTGGCTACAAGATCACGGACTGGAAGGTGGTGAGAGCCAAGTCGATGAAGTTCGACAGCGGCGTGAAGCTGGCCTGGGTTCAGCAGCTCAACTGCTACGCCGCACTCGCCAGACTCAACGGGTTGAAGGTGGAAGAACTTGAAGTGATCACGATCATCAAGGACTGGGCCAAGTCGGACCTCGTCACGAGTGCCACATATCCGAAGCTGCCGATTCTCCGACACCCGGTCAACGTCTGGTCAGACAAGGAGTCGTGCGATTACCTGGTGGAGCGGGTGAGGACACATCAGGTGGAGGATCTCAAGGACTGCACAGAGGAGGAGAGGTGGGCGCGCAAGCCGGTTCATGCGGTGCATGAGAAGCTGGCGGGTGGCAGTGGCTACAAGAAGCGTGCTACTAGACTGTTCCCAACCTCAGCCGAAGCGGAAGCATTCATCCTGGAGCGTGGCCTCAAGGCATCGATTCAGTTTCGTGAAGGCAGAAGCATTCGGTGCGAGGGGAACTACTGCGGAGTCAGTGAGTTCTGTGAACAGTTCAAGCGCCTGAGTCAGGCCAATGAGGAAAGTGATGACGACGGATTTGACACCCTCTTCTGAGGAAACCGCCAAGGAAATCTGGAATACGCTGAGTGTGATCGACTGCTCCGACCATGCAGAGAAGAAGGGTAACCTCACCTATCTCTCGTGGACGTGGGCGTGGGCGACGCTGATGGGCAAGTACCCCGACAGCTCGTACATGTTCCTGGACAACGAGTATCACGCTGATGGTAGCGTTACCGTGCATGTCCTGGTTCGGGTGAAGGGAATCGATCGGCGCATGTGGCTTCCGGTGATGGACAACCGGAACAACGCAGTCAAGAATCCTGATTCGCGCAAGATCTCGGACGCGAAGATGCGGTGCCTGGTGAAGGCACTTGCGATGTTCGGGCTCGGTCACTACATCTACGCTGGCGAAGACCTCCCGGCCACGGATACCGACGCTGCCGCAGAGGAGAAGCAGACCGAGAAGTTTCGCGTGATGTATGAAACGTTCGACGTGTTCCTGAACGGCGTCGACAACATCACGCACTTGGAGAAGTTCTGGAGGGACAACAAGGAGGAAGTAGCCAAGATCAAGCAGGTGTCGGAGAGCCAGTATCAGAAGCTGGTCGACAAGTTCAAAGAAGCCAAGTCTCGGATCGTTTAGTCAACCAAGGAGAACAAGTTGTACGAAGAAAAGTTTCGAATCTTTTTGTTCAAGAACGTCAACAAGCAGAAGGACAATCACCCGGCATACACGGGTCGAACTGTCTTCACCCTGGATCAGGTTCGCCATCTGGTCGAGCGTGCCAAGGTAGCCAAGGCAGCCGGCTTGGCCGAGTTCAGCTGCGACGCCGCAGTGTGGAACGCCGAGGACAAGCGAGGGAACCACTATTACTTCGGAAGCAGCGACACCACGAAGGACACCTCGACACCTGGCAGCCGCACTGCCGACAACCGATCTGGTGATTCTGAAGACATCCCCTTCTGACGAAGAGTACGAAGAGTTCGACTTCGATAACGAGTCGCACATGGCTCGTCTGGACAAGGCCTACAACCGAGATCCAGACGAGCCTGGCGCTCGTATTCCAGTCGAGATTGAGTTCATTGACGGTAAAATGATGATAAGGAAATTCTAATGGACAAAGGTTTGCCTCAGCTCAGGATCAGTTTTGAGCACCACAACGGTAATATCGTCTGCACTTCCATTTGGAACAACTCCAAATTTTCTGGAGACTGGCACAGCGACAAGTTCACTATCATCCTGGCCTTCGGTCCGCAGTACGTCAGGAGGGAGATCGAACGCTTCACATCGATGGCTCTCGAACGCTACGAGAACGAGATGTGCAAGTGGGTCATGCCAGAGGTGGCGGAACTCGACGAGACCGGGTTCGAGGCGAAGGAGACAATCACGGAGGGCGAGAAGGTTGTCCCGTTCTAGCCTGCTGTCTGACTGTCCTGATACGTTGGTGGGCAAGTACGCCAAGATGGCGGAGAGGGCCGGGAGTGGATCACGCAAGGCGGCGATCAGACTCAAGTGCCTTCAATGCTGCTGTTGGAATGTTGCCGAGGTAGATCGATGCACGATCACGACGTGCGCACTCTATCCGTTCTTGGAGCGGGGTGCTGGAGAAGTGGATGCCCCGGAAGAAGACTCCCAGTAGCGACGAGGAGCGTCTCAAGAGAATCATCAATGGAGCCATCAAGACCACCATTGATGCGCATGGACCGATCACGCCGCAGCTGATCGACTCAGCCTCGAAGAGGATCGCGAATCAACTCATCGCCTCGATCGACAGAGGAGAGTTCTTAGAGATCATGAGAGGCGGTCGTAGTTCTTGCGGTACTTTCGGTACTGCTGGAGAATCGGCTTCTCCATCCGCTCAAGCTGATCCGCCATCGTTCTCTTCTGAAGAGACGTGAGCGTGTTGGATTCCTTCACGGCCTTCACTTGATTGCGGATGTCAGCCAGATTCTTGTAGGTCTGATTCACCAGACCCCGGACGGCAAGCTCGTTCTTGTAGGAGACAGCAAGATCCTGCTTCCGATCCGGGGCTGCGTGCAACACCTTGTTGTAGACGCCGTCCAGATACTGCTTGAACTCGAAGAACTCCGTCTTGTCGCCTGAGCTGAACTCGTCATTCAGGAAGCGGCTGAGCACGAAGAGATCCGCCGGCCGAGGTGCTGGCTTGTTCGGCACCTCAGGCAGCGCAGCTCTCAGCATGTGATCGAGCAGCGTCCAGCCCTGAGCACCCAGACCACCGGCCAGCGTGTAGATCTGGGAATCGATGAACCGCGGGCTGATCCCGGCCGCACCCAACCCAGCCGAAGACAGTCCCCTCGCCATCACCGTCGTGTCAGGACCGAACCGATCCTCGGCCGGCAACATCTGCTCGAACGTCGGGTCGATGGTACGGTTCGTGAACGTGGACTTGTTGGCAAACTTCTCGATCATGGGTCTTGCAGCCACTGGCACCAGGCCGGACAGGGCAAGCGTGTCCACCGTGTTGTGCCACGCAGACCTCGCGAATTCCCGCTTTCCCCGGTCGAAGTCTCCCTCGGCCGCGTGCCGCATCGCCCTCGCGATCTGCTCCGGGATCACCTTGAAAACCGTACCCAGCTCGAAGGGGATCGGGATGGTGAAGAAGAGCCCGGTGCCAGGGATCGGGATCATCCAGTTGGAATCCCGCTTCCACTGCTCCTCCTGCTCGTAGTCGTCGTCGCCGAAGTTCAGCATGGCGAGCGCCACTGAAGCAGCCGCCACCATGGCACCCCGCTTGTAGACTCCCATGGCCACTTCAGTTCTATTCTTGCGCTTGTACCCTGCGGGTGCATACCCTGCCACGGCTCGACCCAGGAGGTCACCACCCTGGAGCTTCGCCCGCATGAACGGAGCGAGTGAGAACAGCAGCCGCACGTACGGGTTGGAGCCACGGCGGGTGAAGTTGAGGACCTCGCGCGCCTGGTGCAGAGCCTCCGCTCTCGCCACCTTGACCGCCGTCTGGTAGGTCATGCCTGAATCTGGATCCCGAACGAGGCGATCGAGCGTCTCCTTGAAGGAGTGCTCGTACGCAATCTCACGGGTGGCGGACTCAGATGCAGCCGAGTAGCGACCCAGGAGATCCCACAGCTTGGTGATCTTCTCGATCGGACCGCCCTTCTGGTTGTTCACCTGGTTGGCGATCTGCTTGTAGAACTTCTGCGAGAACTCCTCGGACGTACCACTGACGCCGACGTGATCCCAGCCCGCCGTCACACCACCCCACGAAAGGCGACGCGCGGTGTCGGACATCTCCTTCCCCTGCGAGATGCGCTTCACGTTTGTGGTGACGCGAGACAGGGGATCCTTGATGTCTCTCCACGAACCGCCGTTGATCCAGGCAAACGAAGCCGCATCGCGGACGATGTTCGGGAAGATGAACGACGGGGTTCTTGTCACCGTCTCGCGAAGAATGTCCGACGGCTTCGTCGTCACCCACTTGAGCACGGGATTCTTCCGGAGCTTGGAGACGAGGTCGACGCCTGGCTCACCCTGAAGGGTGTTGTACATCATGAGGTCATCGACCTCATACTCCTGCATCACCCCACCTTCCCACACCTTGATGGGAGACGAGTTCGACCGGAGCCGCTGCTTGAATGGGCGAGCCGACCCGAGCTGGATCATGTCGCGGATCGCGCGCTGTCTAGCCACGTTGGCAACGGCAGCCGTGAAGATGCGGGTGGCGTTCGCTGTGTACGACGTCACCGGATCAGCCAGCTTGTTGCCGTCCTTGTCGAGGAACCCCTTGTAGGGGGCGGTTGGATCGATGGCTGCAAGCGCACCCATGATGTGATCGAAGGCGCTGCCGTCGTTCTTGAACTCGGTGTAGAACGGGGTGAAGTCGTCGTTCTTCAGCCACTCCAGCGCCTCAGTCTGGGACAGGATGCCCGTGTCGTGGAGAAGTCCAACGAGCTGACGGTTAAGCCGCTGCATGTTCGAGTAGGCGACGGCGATCTCGGGGTGCTTCAGCGGGATCATCAACCCTTCCTTGATCTGGGTCGCGCTGAGCGGAACCTTAACGCCCCTCTCCTGCGCCAGGTTCCAGGCACGGACAGCTCTCGCGTAATCAAAGAATGGAACGACGAGGTCAACGCCAGTCTTGCTGACGAGCGCCGACAGGATGTTCAGCATTCCGCCGAACTTGTTGTTCGCCTTGTCGTTGAACATGTCGGACTCGAACACCCTGCGGACTGGCGCCCCCACCTCGGGGTCGAACACCAGAACGGGCATCGACTTGTTGTGGGCCTCATACTGGTCCTCGGTGGTGTCGATGATGCCGCTCACGCCCGTCTCGTCAGTCTTCACGTACGACAGCGCGCCGTGATACATCCACTGGTGCATGATGTTGGATGCGTTGGGCAGGAGCCTGGCGATAGCTGACGCCGATGACTGGACGTAATCCTCTAGCGACTCGGTAGCGGCAACGAGCATCTCGTTCTTCACGATCGCGTGGTACTCGTCGATCAGCTGACGGCGCAGCTCACTGAGAACATTTGGCCTACCGAAGAAGCGATCCATCGCATCCGAGAATGCTGACCAGTAGGTTCGAGGCGGAGTCGGTGGGACGACGGATCCGCGCGCAGCAGCAGCCCTCTGGACTGGCGTCATCTCGATCGCATCCCGATCCGTTCCACTCACCTTCGAAGCCGATGCTGGGTTCTCCACCGCAGCCACGACGGACGGATCCACATCGGGTCCCCGCTTCGGGATATCCGTCTTGAGTCTCTCGCGTCCATACATCTCGGCATTCCAGTCGGTTCGACCGGCGAAGGCGGAGAAGACGTGGTAGGCGCTTCGTCCGTCAGCTTCCTGGTACTGATCAAGAATGAACGTGAGTGGCTGGTTAACCTTGTTCAGCTTCTCCATGATCTGGATCCGACGAAGGCCATTCTGCAAACGAACGGCATGCTTCGGGTCAGGCATGGGGACACCGTGCTCATCCTGAATCATTGGGATGCTGTCGAAGAGGGCGCGCTTGGCTTCTTCGATGTTGAAAGCGAAGCGCTCGTTCGGGCGAGCCGCGTTCTTCTTGCGCCAGATGACGACCAATCTACCATCGGACTCAGGAAAGGCAGTGATCTCACCGCTCTCCTTCGCCTTCGGGTCGAGGAGTGCGTCGTTCATGGCAGCGAGAGCTTCCTGCCACGAGTTGAAGTCGGTGAGGGCGCGAAGGGTGGGGAGGTTGCGCTCTAGCTTCGCAGCCCCATACCCATTCCCCTTCTCGTCCACGAACCCCTTCTTCACACGCAGAGGCATGGCCTCGGCTGATCTCTTGCCGAGCGGATCCATCTGGATCGCCAGTCCATGACCACCTGGGTACATGCGGTCGCCGTACGCATCGGATGAATGGTCGCCGTCTGGATCCACCGGGAACTTGTAGCGGTTGAAGATCCGATCCCAGCTGCGCTTCAGCTTCGGCACCAACGCCTTGGCCTGCGAGCGGAGTCTCTTCTTCTCCTGCTTGGACAGGTTCGAGTGCGTGGTGCGGGCGAGGTTGGCGATGTCACTGTCGGTGGCAGAGAGGGCCTCTTGTCCACGCGCAGTGGTGCCAAGGAACTGGCGCCGAGCCTTCCGGTTCTGGTCGAGCTTGTTGCGCAGCCATTCATCCGCTGAGTTCTTCGACGCCGCATCGATGTCTGGCTCGAAGTGGACGGGCTTCGAATGGATCAGCTTGGAAGTCTTGCCCTTGTCGGACCAGGCCTTCTCCCGAATGAGGTAGCCGCGCTCGTTCTTCGGGGCATCGAACTCCTCGTCCGCATTGCCCTGGATGAACTGCTCCGCCGCTGATCGACTGGCCTCGATGCGACGAACGTTCCCCTTGCGATCCCTCACCACCCACCGGTTGACTGGCTCCTTGGTTCGCTCGAACGTGCGTCTCGAAACCTTACCCACGGGTGCTTCGTCGCTCGTCTCTCTGACTTCCGTCAGGTCGCCCGTCGCTTCATGGAACCGCTTGATCGCCTCGTAGGCCATGCGGTTGGGCGAACCAGTCTCAGCAACGAACTCATCGAACGTCGGGTAGCGGGTCGCCATCTCAACGCCAGTGCCGTCTGGTGTTTGGACCGGGCGCTGCTTCATCGCCATGTCCCTCACCTTGTCGGCGAGCGACCTCAGTCCACCCTTGTCCTTGATGACGTCGAAGATCCGACGATCGATCTTGAGTCGAGTGCCCTTCGTCTTCGGAGTCTCTGGCTGAGCCTCAGCGGTGGCGGCCGGCTTGGCCTTGGTCTTCTTGGGCTTGGGCGGCTTGGCGCCTGGCTTCACCTCAGCCGGAGGCTTCACCGCTTCAGCGATGAAACCACGCCGCTTCATCTCGTCGATGAACTCACGCGCCTTGACGTTGCGAGCGTTGTCGTCCATGAAGGGATCGGCAATGTTGTCCATCGCCTCCTTCGCGCGGGTCACGATCTCGGCTTCGGTGTAGGTGGCCTTCTCGGATGGACGCACCCGCATCTTCGACAGGAAGTCGACGAGCGTAGTGGTGTCGGACTCCTCGATCGGGTTGACGTCGGAGTTGGACATCTTCTCGTACAGGCCTTCGAGCTGCGATGGGGTCAGCTCTTCGAGGTTGTACTTGCCAGTGTTGTTGTACAGGTAGCGAGAGAACGCAGACTTCTTGTCCTGGTCTGAATCGAAGTCGACGCCGCGGTCGTCCAGTAGATTCTGGATGTCAGTGGGCGTTCTATGCACCACCTCCACCTTGGCGAGCTGGCGCTCAGCAACGTTGTCCTCAAGCTCCTTCTGAAGTCTCGCTTCCTGATTGGCGTCACGGATCTTGGAGTCCACGGCAGACGAGACGGCAGAGCGTTCCCGCTCCATCGCCCGCTCCTGCGCCTTGGCGAGCGCCTCTTGAGCGAGACGCTGCTTCTCCTCCAGCTCCCGCTTGGCGCTGGCCTCCTGAACCTGCTTCTGGATCTCGGCCTCAGCCTTGGCCTTCTCGTCCAGCTCACCGAACAGGAGCTTGCGGTCGTCAGGCAGTGGCTGGTAGAGCGGATCGTTCGGATCCACCGGCGGAGCCCCGTCGATCGGGACGTCGACACCCGGCTTCGGGACCGGCTTCTGGTTGGCCTTCGCGTTCTGGTTCCCGAGCACACCACCCATGGTGCTACCCACCATGAAGCTCGTCACCCAGGTCTCGATGTACTCGTCGAAAGCCTTCTGGTATTCCTCGGGGTTCTCACCGTCAGGGGTGATGGGGAGACCGGCAGCTGCACGTTCGAAGGCAGTCTGGCCCGTCTCGGTCACAAGCTCGGCCACGCCAGCGAAAAGCGTGCGCTTGAGGGTAGTGTTGCCGATACCCTCAGCCAGCTTCTCCACGGTCTTGGCGACGGCCGCGTTGGTGGCCTTGCTGAGCACGCCGCTCTTGGCGATACCCGCATAGAGGCCGGCACCGACGAACGACGCCTGGTCGAGGGCCGTTTGACCAGCCGCCAGCACGAGCTGCTTGCCGAGATTCACCTCGTCCGCACTGACGCCGTTGCCGCCCTTGCTCCTGTCTTCCTGGTCGGCACGATCCAGCTGATCGGCGAAGTACTGGACCAGTCGAACGCCAGCCAAACCGCCCAGCGCCAGCACCGCAACAGGGGCCGAGATCGCACCCACACCAGCAGCAGCCACCACCCCGAGGGATGGAGCCGCGTAGCCGAAGGACCCGCCGATTCCCTGGGCCAGGAGGTCTGCCGTCTCCAGGATGGCCGACCCCACCCCCTTCTCGTTGTACTTCTTGCGGACTTCGGCAAATGAACTTGGGTTCGGGTTGATCAGGTCAGTGTCCGCGACGTTCTCGCGGATGTCGGACATGGCCGACTGGAACCCCTCTTCATCCCCCACTAAATCGGCAAAGCCGGCTCTGATACCAGGGGTGATGTTGCCCAGGCCTCGGCCCAGCGACTGCGCAAAAGCACGAGGCGCACGCGACAGAAGGCCAGGCTCTGGCTGGCTGTTCATGAGCGGGTTGGATGGCTTGGAGAGCGGGGTTAGATCCTGATCAACCTGCGCGAACTCATCGGGGAAGTTCTGCATGGCGTAGCTGGCCAGCTGGTCGCCCGCCAGGGAGACAGGGGCCTCGAACATCTTCCCGCTGGGAAGCTTGTACTTACGGAGCTGCTCAGCCAAGGCTGCCTCTATTCGTCAACGGGCTGGATGAGATCGAGAACACCTTGGGTGTTCATCTGCGGGATAGCCACCCGACCCGACTTCAGCTTACCGTAGGCATCCTGGTAGAACTGCATCAGGAGTCCGTATCGCTCCTTCGGATCCATCGTCATGCCGAGCTGGTCATTCTTCCCGAGAGCCTCGGTCGCCATGTCCATGGCAGCGCTAGCGACAGAGATCTCCAGTCTCTTCTCAGCCTCAGTGAGGCGAGCGTCAGCCAGACGCTCCTGGACACCCAGGGTGACCTGAGTCTTCCACATGTCGTACGCCTGCGTCCGGTTGAGCGTGCCGATGTCAAACGCCCGGTTCTGCTCGGCGATCGATCTGGCATTCGCCATCTCGGCAGCCGCCAGTCTCGCCCGCTGGTCCATCTCCATCTGGGAGAGTTCCTTGCGATTCCTCAGCTCCGCCTCGGTCATGTTCATGCGGGTGTTGAGGTCTCGGCTCGAAAGAAGATCCTGCTGGGTGGCAGACAGCCCGGCCAGATCGAACTGGGCGTTGAGTCTCGCCTGCTCCATCGACTCCTGCCGCGCCTGATCCCGTCTCGCCGTGCCGATAGCAGTGGCTTCAGCAGCACCGCCGGCCAGGCCACCCACGAAGTTCGGGTTCTCAGCCATGCTCTTCGCCATGGCACCCAGCATCATGGCGCGGTTGAGCCGCTCGGTGCGGGGGTCCGTGGTGGACGTGATGGTTGGCTTCATCTTCTCGATGCGAGCCAGGATGCCCTCAGTGTCCGGCTTGATCCGCTCGAACATCGGTGAAGCTGGGGCACTCGGGCTCGTCGCCTTCGACGCACCACCACCCGAGGTTCTCGCACCAGTAGACGGCGCACCCGCAGCTGCGGCACCCGTCGTTGGGGCAGTCGGCTGGGCCGGCACGGTAACGTTACCATTGGGCGGCATCTTGGGGCCAAGCGCAGCGATGAGTCCCTGCTCGGTTGGGCCCTGGATCATGGGTGTGAACTCCGGGCCGTTGACCGGACCAGTAGCGGCCTCGATCGCCTTCGCCTCACGCTCAGCCTGAAGTCTATCCACCAGGTTAGACATGTTGTTGGGGAAGAATCGATCTCCCATCGACGTGCCGGCGAACTCCGGATACTCGCGCTGCCGCATCATGTTGTTCGGGAAGAGCTTGTCGAAGAACGGGATCGACTCTGGTCCGGCCTGCACCGGAGCCGGAGGATTGCCGACCCGGTACCGCGCATCCCGCTCCATCTCCAGGCGCTGAGCCAGTGGGATGTTGCCGGTGCCCTGGACGAGACCACCACTTGCGTAGCCCTGGGTGGGAGGAGCTGACTGTCCCTTCAGGATGGGAGCAGCCTGATTGGCGAGATCCTGAACAACCGTTCGATCCCTCTTCGCGACGTCGATCAGAGCCGAGGCGCGGTTGCGCATCTTGCTCCGCTTCGACATCTCGATCGCGGCAAGGAACTGGTTGATGGTCGACTCCTTGGAAGGCAGCTCAAGCTGCTTCGCCAGGTAGTCGTCCGGCATCTCGGAAATCTGGCTCTGTTCCTGAAGGATATTCTTCATTACTGCTGACCCGCGAACAGTTGCTGGAGCGCCGCAGCACCCAGGCCGAGGGATGAGAGCTGGCTAAGGAGACCGGGCTGAGCTTGTGTCGTTGTCGAGATGCCGAGGTTCTGATTGGGAACGCCCGACAAGATGGTCGACAGATACGACATGTTGCGCATTGGCCAGTCGCGCTCCGTCGTGAAGTCGTTGTAGGCCATGTCCAGTTCCTTCTGGGCCATCTCCTTCTTCGTGGCACCAGCGCGCTCAAGTCCGAGAGCGACCTCGTTCATGCGAGCCAGGTTGCCTTCACCCACCGTGTTGGCCATGCCGGCCAGGCCCATGCCCATCTCGCCAGCCTGCGCAGCACCGGTCATCCGAGCACTTCGATCCTGCTGGAAAGCGCCGAGGCCCATCTCGTAGGCGCGGCTCATGCCAGCACCCTCGATGTCGGACAGCGTCTGCGCCTTCCGCCCTTCGAGCAACGACCGCTCAAGGCCCTGGCGATACGAACCCACCGCACCGCCGCGAGCAACGGAGTCCGCTTCGCTCTGGTTCAGCTGCTGGTCGAATGACTCGCGGGCCTGACGGAGCTGAGGATCTAGAACGCCACGAACGTACGGATTCATGTACTGGTTCATGTTGTTCTGATCGAACGTGGTCATCGAGTGGTTGACGAGATCCGTCGGGATCCCACTCACGGAGTTCAGCTGGTTCTGCCCGTAGGTGCCCATCGGGTCGCCGCGGTTGAATAGATCCTGGCGAGCCTGAAAAGCCTGCTGCTCTTCCGGAGTGAAGCCGGCGATCCGGTCGTTCGTGTATGGGATGTAGGAACCACGATCACCGTAGACGAAGTTCTCCGCCTTCGAGATCAGGTTCTTGTGCGGACCAGCCACCCATGGTGGAAGCTGTGTCGCGGTTGATGTTCCGCCAGCGCCAGATGAGCCACCCATATTACTTCCCCTTTGGTCCAGGTCTGGTCTTGGCGAGGTTTGCGCTCTGCGACCTGACCTGATCGATCATTGCCATTAGCTTTCTTGCGCCAGCGTTGGTTGACCCACGGCCAAGACCACTCACGACATCCGCCGGAATCACGAACTCATCCTCTGACAGTGCCGCTGGCTGAGACCCGTTGATCACAGCAGGGATGCTGTCGCTCATGCCGTCGCTCTCTTGCGGACCAGACATCTGCGACGCGATACCGTCGAGAGCCTCTGGTCCATACTGATCTTCAAAGATGGAGAGGATCTCGTTTCGGTCGTCTTCCGACAGATTCGAATTCGGATCGAGCGCCATCATCGCGCCCATGTACATCTTCTGATCACCTGGATCCATCCCGCCTTCAACGACGCCGCCGTCGGCAAAACCATTCCTCTCCCAGCTGGCCTTGGGAGGTGTCTTTGTCCACGTTGCCTTGTCTGGATTGGAACTCACATTGCTGTATGAAAACGGTGAGCTTGGGTCGCCAGTATACGCAGGCGACAGGCTCGCATTCATCTTAACCTTCTCATACCCATCCTTGAGGAACCAGTCGAGACCCTTGCCGCCTGACGCTGTCCTGAAGATCGGAACAGAAGAAGGCACGGCAACCCTTCCGTCTGGCATCACGTACATGTAAGATCTGGCGTTGTCGTAATGGACGGCGTACGCGTCGCCAGGCTTAACCGGTCTGCCAATCGGATCTACGTAGTGCATAGGATCCGCAACGCTGTCCTGGAGACTACCAACCCAGTAATCGACGGTTGGTCCGGGCGGTAGATCTTCTCGCGTTGAATCGTAGATATCCTGGAACGTCCCCCCACCAGCCGGAGGGAGCGTGGGTGAGCTAGGCGTAGTCGGTGTTGGAGCGGGTCTGTTCTGCGACGCGGCGTACATGTCCTGGAACGACGTAACGCCCTTCGATGGGTTGAGCGTGGGCGACCCGGCCGGCGGCGTGCTAGCGGACGCAAAGCTGCCGATGCCACCCGATGGCGGCGGTCCAGCCAGGAAGTCTCCGATCCCGCCTCCGCTCATCCGATCTGGTATCTCCCTGCGCCGCGCTGGCCAACCGGGTTGTAGGATCTCATGAGCCGAGGCTTGAAGCCGTCATCCTCCCACGATCCCTCACCTTCGTAGCCCTTGGCACCACCGATCTCGTTGGTGTTCACGTGGCCTGGCAACGCAACCGCGGCAAGACCGAGTCCGCCCATCGCCGTTGGCATCGGGTTGTTGGCGACGAGGGTTCCGGTCTTGAGCAGCATGGAGTTGATGCCACCGCCAACACCGGTCGAGGCGCCCTGGACTGTCGGCTGTACGGCCACGAGGGCTGGCGCCTTCATAGCTGGAACCATCGTTCCGGCGGCGTTTAGGCCACCGGCAGTAGGCCCGAGCGTCGTGGTGGGGGCCATCGTGGAGGTTCCGGCAGCCGCCGCGTCGATCGCCGGAGTGAGTGAAGCACCGCCAGCGCTCGCACCGACGCCGCTTCCGACGCCAGCACCAGCGCCAACGCCACTGCCAGCACCCGTCGCAGCGCCTGCACCGGCCGCACCAGCACCAGCACCGCCAGCACCCGCAGCGCCAGCGCCGAGAGCAGCGCCTGCCCCGAGCCCAGCCACGGCGCCAAGCGATCCGCCGACGAGGAGCTTCTTCCACATCGGCTCTTCCTTCGGGCCTAGGCCAGCACCCAGACCCGCGCCAATCGCAGCCCCAGCCATGAGAGGAATCCAGATTGGCATTAGAAGATCTCCACACCGTTCACGATGATCGTGACTGAGTCGTTTGCTTCGCCGATCCCCTTGAGGGTCTGTCCGCCCTTCAGGGTCATCCCCATCGAGATGATCTTCGTCGTTCCGCCAGCAACGTCCTGCTGGTAACAGATGTAGTCGGCCAGGGCGACAGCGTCACCGGCCGCGTTGACAACCGCCAGCGAGAACCAATCGGCGGTCCCACCCGTTGCCACCAACCTACACACCACGACAGACGAAACGAGAGTGGACGTCGGTTTGTTGACAGACTTCGGCGTAACCGAGATGTTGCTCGAATCGTAGGTGGTCTCCTGTGGCTCTGGGCACGAGTAGAGAGTCTGCCAGGATGTCGTCAGCTTGGTCTTGGAAAGGATTCCGTACTTGTCCATTACGAAACCACCTGGATACCAGGCGGGACAATCAGCAATCCCTCCCGCTTAGACTGTAGGGAAAATCCGGTGTCTGTTCCATTGTAAACAGACCGGAGCTGTGATACGACCTCGTAGAGGTAGTTCTCCAGATCCCTACGAAATCGGTCCTCCGAGTCCTTGTCGTACTCTGGATCGGATCGGTTGAGCGTGCGGTTCGTGATGGACATCAGCGCCTCCCATCTGGCCGCACATTGACCCTGATCGTCCCCACCCGCCAGCCGTAGCCAACCGAGTTCGACGAGAACCGGAACGCGACCAGCCTGCCCCTGCCCCTGACTCCAATGTTGTTGCCGATCGGTGTGTACGTTTGACCGTCGGTTGCGTAAGTCATCGTGATGGTGCTCTCGGTGGACTTCGCCTTGCCGGGCAGGTCACGCTTGATGATCGACGCCGTGACAGATGGGGGAGCAATGCCGTCGTTGATGTCGAAGAGTTCGACGTCCGGGATCAGCTTGCTCCAGAAGGTGAAGCGATCCCCCTCGGCAATGCTGACGGATCCGCTCTCGATGCTCGCAGAGATCGTGCTGCCGAACCCGTTCCTGCCGCTCTCGTGCGTGACGAGTCCGCACGTGTACGTTGGCGGCACCGCGTCCGGGTTGTACTCCTTCATGAACGTCGCGATGGGGTTGGCCCTGGCGCCGATGTCGCACCAGGCAGTCCGAGATCTTGACGAGTCCGACGTGACGATGATCGGAGCCATGTCGAAGTGGCCGGTCGAGAACACGCCGTTCGAGTAGTTGTAGGAGACCCACTTGTCGGGCTCAATGGAATCGCCCGACGGGTAGAACCAGAACACCTCGGAGAAGAGGGCGTTCGATCCGCAGAAAACCTTCTCGGCTGCGTCAACATTGATGTCGTCGAAGACGTATGAGGACACGTTCTTTGGAAGCGTCTCCACCTTGCCGTTGTAGACGTAGAACTGGTTCTGCCCCATGAAGAAGACCGAGTTGTCCACGGCCACGGCAGCCCGTGATGTGTACAGGCCAACGCCCTTCGTGATCAGGTTGAAGCCGTACGTGTCAGGGGCTCCGACGTAGCGGCCTGAGTAGACGGCGTTGTCGGTGAAGACGACGATCTCATCCCTCGTTGCTACGCCGCCGACAATCTTGGACCCGTGCCTGAGCACAGTGCCACCAGCCTCGTTGCTCGCAGTGGGAAGCCAGTTGAACGGGTTGTGCCGATCCGACCAGCGGATCAGTAGCTTGTTCTGGTTGGTGGCACCGATGTCGTTCGTGGCGAGTGCGATGACATGGCCATGGCCCTCTGACACAACGAACGTATCCACGATGACTGGAACGTTTGAGCTGCCGGAGATCGTTGAAAGCTCAACGGCAACAGAGGATGGATCCGGAACGCCGGAGGACGTCTTGGACGAGACATCGTAGTAGTAGATCGGTCCGCTTCGGTTGGCGAACATGAGGTCCTCACCGAAGTTGGCGATCGTCACCTGACGGAAGAGGGCTGTGATCGCAGTCAGCTCGGAAGGGTCGCCGTAATGACGAGTTGCCCCAACAACCACGCCAGCGCTGGCATCGAAGTGATAGAACTTTCCGCTCGCCCCGCCGCCGCCAGTGATCGCGTTGGCCACGTACCCGGTGTCGGCCGATAGCACGAGTGTCGTCGTCGTGCCGCCAGTGTGTGGCCACCACTTGTTGTTGATGTGCGACGTGTCGATGCCACCGACCGTCCCCGTGAACCCGAACGGGTAGATCCAGTCGCCAGCTTCGAATGTAGTGGTGGAGCCAGTGATGTCGAAGCCGACATCGTCGATCGATCCGAACGTCTTGAAGGCGTTGTTCGGGAAAGTGAACTGGGTTGGGATGTTGTCGTCGCCGCCGTAAGGCCCAGCGCCATAGCCTGGGCCAGACTGAACAGAGCTTGAGCCTGAAGTGATCTTGTACTTGAGATCAACAGTACCTCCACCCGTTGCGTTCGATGAGGCGTTCGTCGACATGATGATCGTGTAGGTGTCGTCGGACAATACCTGGTAGATCTTGAAGCCGTCCTGCACGCCAGTGAAGGCGGCAGTGGCGTATCCGCCGACGGCAGATCCAACCGCGGTGAACGTGACGTAGTCGTCTACGCCAGCTCCGTGCGCTGCGTCAGTGATGGTGACGACGTTGGTGCCGGAAGCGGTGGTGATCGGGTTCGTGAGACCGATCGAAGTGGCTCGATCAGGCGTGATGTCGACCTGGCTAGATCCAGCGATCAGGTAGAACTTCTCGCTCGTACCAACACACGTGAACAGGTTGTCCGTGAAGTCCACCCAAGAGTGGACACCTCGACCAATCCCCTTCATCTCGAAAGGGTCATCCTCATTCCATCCGCCCACCGATTCAGGAAGCTCATCCTGAAAGCGGACGTTGTCAGCCTCATACCACCTCGGCTTGGAGGTGGACTGAGACCCCTGGCGATCAACGCCTGGTTGAAATAGGAATTCCTTGATCGGCATTAGAGTCCACTGTCCCCAATCGCGATGTAGGTGACGAGCCTGTTGGCGTTGCACTCAACCGTGAACGTCCTGGATGCCGGGCTGGTCACCCAGGCTCTCGCGTTCTGAGATGCGCCAGAGGTTGAGTCAGCCTGGCAAACCATGACGGTGTAGAGGGTTGTCGCCATGTTGACGGACGTGCCTTCGGCAGTGCCGAGAGTGATCGCTAGAGACCCGGAACCGCCGACATCGACAGTGTTGAAGATGAGCCTGATCGGACCGACATCGAACGAGCCCATCTTGTTTGCGCTGGCGACAAGCGACGCCGACGCGTTGGCGATGGCTAGGCCAAGCCGGTAGGCGGCGATCTGGTTCCACGAACCACCAGTCTTCTTTACCTCAGGCACGCCTGCATTGTCGCGCATGCCATAGCCACCAGATCCCTCAACCGTGTTGAAGTTGATGTAGGCGTCCGTACCCGTGAGCAGCATGTCTGGCAGCGTGATTGGAACGGCAGACCTGATCCGGATGGTGCCTGTCACCGTGTCGAACTTGACGATCTGGTTCGTGCCGTCAGTGATGTCGAGCGCGTTGGCGTCGTTCGGCTTGATCAGGAAGTCAAGGATCTGCGCCCGCATGTCGAGGTCGGTGCTGAGCAGCAGCTTGTTGTTCTGAGAATCCACCGCGATGTACTGGGTGGTGCCGTCGGTGATGTTGAACGCCAGCGTGCTCGCATCCCTGACAAGGAATGACGTGTTCTGGGTCTGGGTGTTGACGATCCCGCTGTTGAGCGTGACCTGGTTGCCGGACTGTGTCGACAGGGCGATGACGGTTGAGACACCGTTCGTGATGGCGAGGGCTGTCGCGGTACCGTTCGGCAAGATCATCGTTGCGGCACCGTCGAAGTCGATCGTGCCAGCACCAAGGAAGTTGATCTGACCACCGGACGCAATGCGGAGGTTGGCAAGCTCGATGTTGTCGAGGAGCTTGTGGACACCCTGGGTGTAACCACCAGTGGCCGCAGGCACCACAATCACGAACGCCGTGCGACCGTTGGCAATCGTGGCGTTGGTGCCGCCCGCCTCAAGCGTTAGCGTGTACGGGGCCGTGAGGGAGTTCTTCACCCAGAAGGCGCGAGCCGGGATCTCACCGCTGTTGCGACCCCTCACCCCGACGGTGATGTTACCCGTCACTGTTCCTGTGAATTCAACGAGCTTGCTGCGCCCCTCTGAACCAATCTCGCTGGTCGTCGAGTCGGATGCCGAGACGGTGATCCACGTCGCCGGAGTCGAGCCGTTGCTGGACGCCGACACCGAGCCAAGCGGCATGGCAACGACGCTTAGTGAAACCGTCTTGCCGAGAGCGGATTCAAGTCGAACGAGGTTCTCGTTGTTAGACTCGCCCCACGTCGCAGACTCTCGGCCAGTGCCGATCATCTTGAGCTGGTAGTTGCTTGTGACTGTAGTCTCAGACATTATCCGATCCTCACCATCGCGTTGTCCGCGTCAGGGTTCGGGAAGCGGACAGTGAAGTCCGATCCTGAACGAGAGATGTCGAGACCGAAGTCGATGACCATGATCGCCTTGTTCGACTTGCTCGTGTTGTAGATCATTGCGCCCCTCGCTGTGAGCGTGACTGACGGGAAGACGGCGTCCGCGAAATCCACCAGCACCTGGCCGTCTGATTCCTGCGTAACAGTCGCCACCACTGCTACGCCACCAGCCGAGTAGCCAGCTCCAGCCACTTCGCCGGACGTCGTGTACGCGGTGGTGGATTCATCGAGTGATGCTCCGGATCCGTAGAGTGCAATCTTGAGCGAGTCCGTTGTGAGGCTGTGGAGGCCCGTGGAGGCAAGCTCAAGTAGGAACGACTTCGTAATTGCCTGGTAGATCACAGCGCGCTATCCGCCTTTCCAGCGTCGGAGTACTCGTCACCTGACTGGCGAGCCTCGGTCATGTTCTTCAGCATCGTGACACCGTCGTTGAACTGCGATCGGTAGCCTTCGATGATGTCCGGCTCATCCTTGATGAAGATGGCCGCATTGAGCAGGCTGCCCCAGAGCAGCACGTCCGGGAAAGCCGCAGACAACCAGGTCACCTTGGTGTCGCCGCCGTCCGTCAGGCTGTCCGTCACGGACTTGCCGTAGTACGCAATATGCAGGGTGTATGCCACGTTCGGAGCAGGCATCACCCGGATCGCCAGTGTTGGATCCGCCACTGAGACGCCGGCCGCATCGGTCGAGTAGAACCGTGGCATGCCCGTATTGGACACGCCGGTCCGGATCGGCTGGAACTCATTGAGGAACGAGTGGTCCTTTCGGATCAGGAACCGTCCGTCCGTATTCGCGTCAGGCCCAACCACGTAGATGCTGACGACGTCGATCGTGCCGGCCGGCATGGTCTGGTCGTGAACACTGGGTGTCATCGGGAAGGCGGTGTTCGTCTTCCAGGCAAGCGGAGCCCGCATCGCCGCAAAGACCTTGCTCTCTGTCGACCGGATGAAGTTGTCGATGTTGGAGAGGAAGGTGTCTTCATCCGTCTCGGCAAAGTCCTGGATCGCCTGCTTGAGTTCTGCGTAGTTCACTAGACCACCGCCACCCTTCCGATCTCAACCGAGATCTGAAAGCCATTCACCGGATTGAATCCACCCATCGATCGACTGCTATTCGCCGACAGGTCTGGACGTGGCTCACGAAGCCCGATCGCATCCGAGTAGTCGATCCGGCCGAGCCGGTTCTGAGGATGATCCGGGTCGAAGCAGTCTTGACACACCAGTAGATTCTGGGTGGTCTCGTTCTGCTTCTCCTTCTTGAGACGACTCAGCTTGTAGCGGAATCCGCACCGGTCGCAGTAACCGAACGCGTGCTTGCCGGATGCGAACGCCTTAGACATCAGTCACTCCAGAGTTCCCAACAGGCTCCCGCACACGAATGTACGGGAGCCATGGGTGGAAGTTACGGGGCCGGAGGAACGATCGCGTCACTGATCGCACGAACGCGAATCTCGATCGTCGTGAAACGATCCGCGACCAGCGCGATCTGCGCCGGATCCACAACCTCGCCATTCGCAATCTGATCACGAAGAGCAGCAAGCTCCGCATTGGTGGACGCGAGGGCGTTGGCGAGTTCTGTCGTCTCCTCGCCAATCGCCGTAATCGTAGCCTCGAAGCCCCGCTCAACCGCTTCAACCAGATCCACAACCTTTGCCATATTTTCATCTCCTTGCGCTTTAAGCGCGTCTAGTCGGCGCGTGATTGCACCAAAAAGAAAGTCTGAAAGTCCCACCAGTTCTCACCTCTCCATGATCGTGTAGGACCCGGCCAGCGTGGACGCCGACGCCGATCCTACTGAGATCGCCATGATGCAGCTGTTGGGATGAATTCGGATGCCGGGAGCGGGCAGGGAAATGATGCCTGCGCTATTCGCCACCGTGTTCGAGATCGTGACGAGCGGCCGATAGAGTACGAGCGCGAAGGTGCCGCTCGTGAAGGTCGTGCCCGAGTTGAACGAGCTGATTTCTCGGATCCCTCGGTCGCCGGCCGCGAGCTGAAACGGCATCCACGTCCCGATGACCGGAGTCGCTGGCGACTGCCAGCCGGCGAGGGCGGAGAACGTGCCCGTGTTGGGCGAGTTGTTCTCGCTGTCGCGGTAGGTGATGGTCGTGGTCGCCACGGCCGCTGCGTTGCCGAGCGCGGAAAGGGCCAGGATCGCCGCTTGCACGCCCTCAC
>ERZ869921.38-NODE-38-length-71920-cov-7.121380_pt1 | contig 71920 bp, 87 predicted proteins | sample MGYA00579310_ERZ869921 | MGnify/ENA primary metagenome ERZ869921 (study PRJEB32216, sample SAMN09231816) | wastewater metagenome | place: USA: Maryland | collected 2016-06-21 | study: EMG produced TPA metagenomics assembly of the PRJNA472060 data set (Reclaimed water...
GCTCTTCCGATCTCGCGCGATCGTGATCTTCATGTTGTTCCTTGTGAGTCCAGGTGAACTCAGGAAGCACGAGGTCCCAGAAGTCAACAGACTCGCCGATTATCGTGTGCCCGCTCGTGGTCCGAATCACGTCGAACGAGCTACGACGAATGACCCGGATCTCGCGCGTCTTTCCGGTTAGGGGGTTGAATATCAAGTCCCCAGGTTCCCAGTTAGCCGTGCGAGACCGGGCCATCATCTACTCCAGATTAGCGGGTCTGGCGCGGGGTCCCGGCGGCGACCGCCGTCTGGAGCGCCTCGTTCGCCTTGTTCTGAATGCCGGCGGACGCGTTGAGCGCCCCGAGACCCAGGTCCTTCATGATGTTGACGACGTTGCTCTGAGCGTTGCGCAGGTCGAGCACTTCCTTCTCCAGGGCGGCGTTCCGCTCCTTGAGCTGCTTGTTCTCCTGCACGATGAGGGCGCTCGTCTTCTCGGTGGTCGCGTCGTCGATGCGCTTCTGGGTGTCGTAGTCCGCCTTCGCCATGCCCCGGCCGCGCCCCTCAGCCACCTTGTCGACCTGGGCGATCTTGGCGTCGAAGGCTACCCTGATGCCCTTGGGCGTGTAGTCCGTCGTCCCGAGGAGACCCTTCAGCTCCTCCTGAGCTTCCTGGACGCGCCCTTCGATGCCCGCCAGGACCTCGCGGCGTTCCTTGTCGTAGCGCGCGTTCTCGTCCTCGACTCGGCGTCGTTCGACGGCGGCATCGTACACGGCCTGATCCTGCTCGCGTCGACGCTGTTCGGCCGCAGCCGCCGCGTTCTCAGCCTGTTCATCCAGGAGCCGCCGCAAGGCAACGGCATCCGCCTCCACCTTGGCGATGTTGGCCGAGGCGCTCTGGTACTTGGCGGCGATGGTCTGGTCGTTCTTCAAATCGTTCACGGTGTTATCCTCCGAGCCGGGGCCCCGAGCAGAAAGCGCTCGATGGCAGCCCTGGCCGCTCTGTAGCCATAACATACGCACGACTGCCAGAGGGGGAAGGCCGCAAGACTCGCAAGGTGACCCATTTGTTCGTTGGACACGTCGGAAGCCGTTCCGTTGACCCGCTTCATCTCGATGGCTAGGTTGCCCTGATGGCCCATCACGTAGAGGTCGCAGACGCCCTTGGTGAGGCCGGTGCGCTTGAGCGCCACCATGCGTTCCTTGGAGCTGACCCCGTCGTTGGGGACCGAGTGGGAGATTAGCCCGTGGGACCGCCCGCCGTCTGGGTCCCTGAGCCACGTGAAGAGCCGAGCCTGCTCGTCGTCCTCAGGGGCACCTCCTCGCGGCTTGGGGGACTGCTTAACAATCCAGACGCCCGTCTCAAGCATGTCGAAGACCATATCACTATAGTCATCGGGTCCATCCGCCGCCCGCTCCTTGGGCTTGGGTCCTCGACCGGAGGCAAGGGCGGCCATGATGTCGATGTCTTTCACGACCGCATTGTACCGTGGGGGCGGCCACTGGTGCAAGCAAGAAGCATTCCAGACATATAGTGATCGCGCGCAACCGCATGGTTGGACTCGTCACAAACAAATTCGGGTAGTTAGCGGGGCCGCCTAAAATGGGACAAAACCCTCGTCACAAGTGAAATCACGCACTTGGGCTGCTTCACAATTCTTACGTGACGAGCGAGACGAGATTTTGGCCCAAGGGACCCCTCGAAATTTTGGGCTACCGTAATACCTGATCTAATGTACCTTTGTTAGCCTAGATAAGATCAACTTTATATATATCTATAAGAGGATCAAATTTGAGAGGTACGCGGCGGTCCCCTTGAACCAAAACCTCGTCTCGCTCGTTACGTAAGAAGTGTGAAGTACTCAACATAGGCGAAATCATTCGCGTAACGAGAACTGGAACCTCAAAACCTCTCGTCACCGAAGAAGTGTGAAGATGGCCGCGTGAGCCACATCTCGCTCTTTTGGTGCTCGAACTTTCTGTTTTGCTCGACGAATTCGTTCTTTTGCTAGTCGAACTCAAACTTTTGACCGGCACATTTCAGCCTCCAAAAGTGTCAGCCACACTTTTAAGCTTCTACTTTCCATGTAAAGTACGAACGAGGGGTACCCAAAACAGTTAGCCACACTTTTGACCTTCGAGTTCGCAAGGCAAAAGAAGACCGCTTGTTTCAGTCCTCGAATTCGACGCTCAAACCAGAATCAGACTAAGAAATCAAACTGAGGATGTGCTCGACTCTGCGAGTGGCCTCTTCGACTTCATCATCCATTGGTGTGCCCCACCATACGCGCCACCGGGTGTCCTTGAACGTCACCCCGAGCCGGTCCATGAGTATCTCAGCCCCGGTCTCGGCCACGCGCTCTTCAAACTCGGTTGATTCCACTCCGTCGTGCCGCATGACGCCGCCGGAGTATGAATTCAGGAGGTGACCCGTTACGTGCACGATCTCGTGAGCTAGGACGCCTAGCCAATCCGGTAGGCTGGGGGCGTCCCGCTTCGAACACATGCTAACGACTCCGTACCCATTGTGGTACAGTCTCGTCAACCCGGCGTACTTCTTGATCGGCCGCCTGAGGAACCCCCAGCCGGCGCGTTCGAGAGCTAGCCTGAGCTGACGCTCGACCTCCGGGCAACGAGGACAGGCAGATTCATCTGTCTTGCCAGATGATTTCTTACGTCTTCGCCCCATGCAAGCTGGTCCTCAGCTATCTGGCCCTGCGCCCCAACTGAACCTGTAACGAACCAGTAAGGTAGCACGTCGCCCTTGGCGTTGGCAAGGTAAGCGACGCCGCGCCCCTCCTTCCACGATCTCGTGATGTCCCGAGGGTCGAGGGCCGCCGGGATTGCTGCCACAGGACGGTCCGTCCGACTCGTCAGCTTGGGCTCACTCAGCATCCCGGCTAACTTGAACGGGTTGCGAAGGCTAGCCATCACGCGGTCGTATTCTACCCAGTCCGTCCAGAGGGTCTGACGCGGACAGTGGTAACCCCCCTGCCACGCCCACCAATTCTCGATGACCAGCTTGGTGACGCCCCCCGGAACGAACAGGCGCCCGTCTGAGACCACCGACATGCGGCTCGCATGGGGGAAGCGGTCCCAGATGATGGAAGTGGGCGATAACTCGCCCAAGTCCCACACCTTGATGACCATCATGTAGGCTACGTCCCAGCGTCCCATGTCGCAAGCCGCTTGAAGCGCGCGGTCCAGGTCGTCCGACGCCTCCAGGGGAGCCATCAGATTGTGAACCTGGGGAGCATCGCCCTTGGCACCCAACGTGATCTTTGTTGCGAACTGTTCCGCAAGGGTCCACTGAGGGTCAACGTTGACTAGGCGGGGGATCGTTGTACCGGCGGCCACCGGGACGCGCGACACGAGCACGAAGTCATCAGTCTCCACCACGATTTGATTCTTGGTGAAGGGCTTCGCGTTGAACCGCGTCGGGCGCCCCTGGTCGTCCAGCTCGCTCTTCGCGTACCTCGACACCGCCATCGAGGTTGCGAAGCGACTCTTGTCAATGGTCTGGCTCACGCATCCGCCTTGACTTCCAGCTCCCAGGTTCGGTACTCGATGGCGTACTTGAGAAGTGCCTTCACGTCCCGGAACGTGGTCTTCGATGAGTCATTGAAGGCCATGACCGATGACCAGAGGTTGCCGGGGATAGTGTTGAGCCTGGCCACGAGGTACTTTTCTGTTTGCTGTGACCGACTGTACACAACGTTAGGTCCAGGGGTGCATCGCTGGGCGGCACCTTGCAGGCAGAAGCACGTGGCGTCCTTCGTCTTGACATGCACCCCGATTGTACGGGTCTTGCTGATTTTGGCCCAGTACCCCTGGGTCCAGTTCTTGGTCGTTGCGAGTATGTTGTCCATGCACTTGAGGTCGTGCAGGATTTCGTCGTTCGGGATGTTTCGCTTCTTCATCCGACTTCTCCTTATGAGCCCGGCACGATGAGCGGCGGGCGGATCGGAACGAGCAGGCCACCTTCGGTTGCCTTGGTGGTCGCCATGGCCTTCTCCACTCCCGCGGCGAAGCCGATGGAGTAGATGGTGGATGCCCATTGCTTCAGGGAATCACGCATTGCCGTCTCGGCAAGGGTGGACATCTCGGCCATCGCGGCCTTTTCCTCCTGAGTCGGAGGGCGAAGTGTAGGCTCGGTCTTGTCTTGGTTGGCCATTGTGTATCCTAGTTCAGCTTCTGTGAGAAATTCATGATGGCGTCGATCGCGTCCTCCTGGGATTCCAGGAGGTTGAGCACCTTCTCCGACAGTCCGTGTTCGGAGATGTGCTTGAATGTGGCAGCCTGCCGGATGAAGAGGACGCTCAGGCGCATGTCTCCGCGATTGTGCGCCTCGGCCGCCGCCATGAAGCTCTCGAACGACGCCTCGGCAGCCTGGGACGGTACGAGAAGTCGCAGTTTGTAGTTCGCATCTCGCAGCTCGGTCTCCTTCGCCTTCACCTCGGCCTCCAGGAGATCAGCCTCCATGCGAGCCTCGTTCAGAAGTTCAGTCAGCGAGCTTACATCGGCCTCCAGGCCCCACACTCGGTCTGCGCATCCCATCAGTCCTTGCTCCATCCCTGAATCAGGGTCTCCAGCTTGCTCAACGCTTGCACGAGAGCTAGCGTGTCCTTGGGAGTCAGCCGCTCGTCTAGCGTGTACGCCACGCCAGCCTTACCTTGACCGCGTTCGACTCGTCCGAGTATGTTCGTGCGCGCCTTGCGGGCTGATGCCAGGTCAGTCACTCCGTCGTTCATTCTGCTTCCTCCACACTAAGAACGTCCTCGAACGGGAGAAGGCGGAATCCACCCTCCAGGTCAATGTACTCCGTGAGCTGGTAGCGAGGGAAGAGGACGCGGTCCCCGGCCTTGAGCGTATCGGAGATGAGGATGTCGTTCCGCGGGAGGACGTAGACCGTTCCCCATTGGCCGGCACCCTCTTTCATAACATCGGCATAGTCTGCCGACGGCACGATGATAGACCCAACTTTCGCCTCGTGCTCGTCCAGCTTCACGAGAAGCCAGCCAGGGGCCGGGTAGCAGGGTCCCAAGTTGTACGAGTCGTTCAGAGGCACGCCCACGCCCGCAATGTCGTCGTAGCGTAGCTGAACGAAGTCGTTGTCCACGCCGAGCGGCGCCGCCGCGACGGCCCGAACGAAGACAAGCGTACCAACGTCGATGTGTTGCTGGGCCCAGCCGGTCTTATGGTCGAACTCCGAGAACCCGAAGCGCGACTCCCACTTCTCGGGGGTTTGTCCCAGAGCCACGACCATCACCATCGTGTGCTTGGTGAGGGCATCTTCGGCATCCTCCGGGCCCTTCACGACCACGAGACCAGATGCGGTCTTCTCCCCCTTGAGCTTGCCGATGCCAGCCCCGACGTCAATCAACTCAGGCGTGTACTTCAGCCCGATGAGGCTGCCCCTTACGGGACGGATTTTCCCAGCCTTCAGCAGGTCTTCCAGCGATTCACTCATTTGTGTCCTCGGGTAGGGTCTTCTCTTCGACCCAAGCAAGCTCGTTGATTGTGTACCGACTACCAACGGCACTATAGTAGGTCCCGGCGTAGTGCGAGACAATCGCTATGGCCGAGCCATCCGAATTTACCGCCCGCCTGGGCGACCTCAGTTTGAGAAGCACGCGCCCTTCGAAGACCCCAATCGGGATTTCCATCATGCGCGCCCACTCCAGCACGCCGGGAAAGTCTGACTCTGGCCCAACATACATGTCCTCGCGCTCCAGGGCTAGTCGGGCGGCGTGGATCAGCCTGGATAGCGTTGTTTGTGTACTATTCAAGATGCTTCCACGTTCTCCGGGCTATGATATGTTGTATAGCGCTGAGGGAAACGTTATGCGCATAGGCCAAGTTCCTCATTGATTCACGTGGGTAAGCTTTCCGAATGGCTATCACGTCGTTGTTGGTCAGCTTGGTTTTACCGCTGTCCACGCCACGAGCTGGGACCCGTCGCCCTTTTTCTGTCATATCAGCGTTGTTCTCCGCTTGAGAACACACGAATAGATGCATGGGTTCACAACACGCAGGATTATCGCATGAGTGACAGATACTCATGCCTGGCGGGATTACACCAAAATGTAGGGCATAGGCTAGCCTATGACACTTGACAAGCTGGCCCTGGTATCTGACCACGCCATATCCATCACGGTCTACGAACCGGGTCCAATTACGGCACCCCGTGGGGTTTGGTGGCCCCAATCGAGACCAAAAGATATCTGGAGTGTTACGGTATCTCATACAGCATGAATGGTATCACAGTGGAAGAAAACCCGTAACGGATATCCTGACTTCGTGACTTTTTTTTCTTTCGCAGTCATGCTACAAACCATGAGTTCTTCCTCCCCTATGCTCGAAAAGTGGTTAGCTAGTCTCCCTGATCATGTACGAGAAATCATGGTTATGGCTGGGGAAACTGTTGAGAAATTTGACGGCGACATTAAAATGGCTAGTAGTTTAGCTAGCTTAGCCTTCAAACGAGCAGTAGACTCTGAAGCAGGTCGATTGGACCTCAAACCGCAAGACCAAGTTGAGCTGCTCAAGATCGCTGGAGCTTTGATTCGGAACGCCGCCAAACTCAAGGAGTTGAGGTTGGACATAATGGACAAGTACGAGGATATCTCGGACATCCCCAAGCCGGCGAACATGAACTACATGGTCGTCACCGTTAGCCCGCGCATCCAGGTCAAGCGTCTCCTGCTCGTCAAGATGGACGACGAGGCTGAAGCTCTCGCGCGCCAGCACGGACTCGACGTAGACGAAATTCGTCAAATGATCGTTGATGAAGACATCGAATAACATCCCGGAAAGCCTGGAGATGCTCTGGGCTGGACAGCGGGATTTCCTGGAGTCGGACGCCTTCATCACGGCAGCCTTCACGGGCGCCGGCTGGGGCAAGAGCCGCATCCTAACGGAGCGCATCATCCGGGACCACACTCGTCACGATATGTGGTGGGTCGGACGCCCGGAGTACAAGACCAACCCACTCATCCTGATGGTTGGGGCGGCTCACGAAGCGTACCTTGCGGAGAACACCGTTCCTCTCTTCCGGGCCGCCCTCGACCGCGCGGAGGCTCGCACGGGCAGACAGCTTCGCAAACGGACTGGGCGCAATCGTGATGGTTGGTTCGGTTCCATCGGGCACCGGCACCAGGAAATGACGAACGCCACGGATATTCACTTCAAGAGCTTCCCGACAAAGGAAAACGCTGTCGCGGTCACCGTCGCCGGTCTCTACTTTGACGAAATTACGATGTTTTCCGATGTGGAGATTTGGCGCCGCTCTCTCCAACGCGTCCGTGACCCACGCGCCGGGAAACGCCCGTCTGGTAAAACCTGGGACTTCGTAGCCTGCGTTGGTACCCCCGAGGAAGACCACTGGATTCACGAGGCATTGATCGACCCCATGAGCGGAGAGCCCTACCCGGGTGTGAACCTCATCATGGATGCGAGTATCAACAACCCGTTGCTCCCGGACTCGTGGTTCATCAACGCTGGTCGTCATAGTTCTAAACTCTTCACGAGGATGCAAGTCATGGGCGAATGGGTCCGCGGTGCAGGAGGCCAGCGTTTCGCTCACGTCTTCTCAGAAGATAGGCACGTTGTCCACCTTACGCCACCCTCTAATAAGGCCGCGATCAAGTACGACATCGGCTGGGACCCCGGTTACCGCACCGGCTCGGTCGTTATCATGTGGCAGCGCCCGATGGACGACGCGTGGTTCCTCGTGGACGAGATCGTGATTGCCGGCAAGACGACAAACGACGTGTGCTCCGAGGTGCTATCACGCGGATACAACGCCGGCAACATCCGGTCCATTTGCATGGACCCCAGAGACAACAAGAAGCGCTCAACCAGCGAGCAGACCGACGGGGACATCGTCTTCAAGCGCATCGGCGTTCGCCCCAAGAACAAGCACATCGGCGAGGCGTCAGGAGAACTCCACGTCCGCCTAGACGCCCTTGAGGACCTCCTGTCCGCCGGCAAGTTCTTCATCAACGACAAGGTGCTTCCCAAGACCCGCGAGCAGCTTGGGATCGTGAACGCCCTCCATCGATTTGCTACCAAAAAGATGGAGGACGACCCCGAGAACTTCGTTGATAAACCAACCAGAGACACCGTCGAGCGCTGGAAGCATCCGATCGATGCTGTTCACTTCGTGCTCATGCACTATGAGCGTGGAGTGTACGCACGAGTTGCCCGCAATGGGTCTCGTGCCCAGGTCCGCCCGGTCAAGTCTGGGGCTTAGACCAAGTCCCCAGTTTCAGCCTCGAAGAATTTCTTCTTCATGTCGACCGACGCCTTGAAGACCTCGCGCTTCAGGTTGAGCGTGAAGCCTGCCGCGTTCTTGAGCATCATCGTCTCGCCTCCCATCCCTACGTCGACCACGTCGTCCTGGGTGAAGACGATGTAATTTTCGAAGCCGGGGGTCGCCTTCTTGCCGCGCACCTTCTTCTCGGTGATGAACATCGTGAAGTGGAAGAACGGCTTCGCCAAGTTGACGTTGAACGTCACATCAGGCGACTCCACCTTGAACTGGAACTTCTCGTGGGTGACCGAGCCGATCTCGTAGACGATCTTGCTGTCCTCCACGTCGATGTTCAGGTACCGCGAAGCGTCCGCCACGGACTCATCATAGAGGTTCATCTCCTCGACGAGCGCCTGGAGCAGGTCGAAGTTGAACTGACCGACCACGCGGGCGAACGAGACGACGGCGCCCACCCGACTCTTGTTGTCGAGCTTGTCTTCGGCGTACTCGCGCACGAAGTCGGACTCCAGCCCCTCGAACTTGAAGTGGTACCACACGCGGCTGGGGCGGTTCTTCAGGAAGCTCGACAGGTTGAACGTCGAGTTCGACGTGAACAGGAACAGCTTCTTGCTGTTCGAGTAGATGCCGTCCAGCAAGCTCAGGAGCCCGTCCTGGGGGTTCTCGTTGGTGTCGTTCGACTCCTTCTGGTACACCTTCTCGAACTCGTCGAAGACGATGATGGCGTCCTGCTCGATCCCCTGGATAAACTGGTTGAACTGAATCCCACGATGGGGCTCGTTGATGATGATGGTCGGGACGCCGATCCCCGCGGCGCGGTTCGCCAGCACCTTCATCAGGAGGGTCTTACCCGAGCCCTTGAGCCCGGAGAAGAGAGCACCCGTCGATCCGGGGCGCTTGTTGAACGTGTTCCAGATGCGGTCGGCCTGCATCTTCGTGCTTCCGTACAGCTTCGGCGGGAGCTTGAAGAGTGGTTCCTCTTCGAGGTAGTAGCCGAAGATACCGGACTTCAGGGTGAAGATGCCGCCGGGGAGGCGCTCGACGATGCTTGCGGCGTCTTCGGCCGAAGTCAGGGAGTAGTTTTTGCCATAGTGGCGGAAGTGACTCACGAAGTTATCCTTTCAGTTCAGGCAGTTGTGCCTGACGTAGACCATGGCCCACGTGTGGTCCTCGACCTCGTCGAGGGTTGGATTGTCGCCGAGGCAAGGTAAGCTCAGGATGGCATCCAGGCAAATGTCTGAGTAGATGCCACACGAGAAAGTTGAGAGACAGGCGCCCTCGGTCCTCCAGTCCCACTCCCCCGCGGTCAGCCGCGAGCACTCGGACACGTAGGAGCACGCCTGATCTTCGCAGGAAGGCTGGACTTCGTCTGCGCAAGCAATAAGAGTGAGACTGAGGAGGAACCGTTTCATGTGAGTAGCCATCAGCACGGTTCCATTGACAGTCAAGCGCGATTGTGATTGAATCATCGGATGCCTGACCCCCTGACGATGGGCGAACGCCTCGCCGGCAAGTCCAACCCAACCGACGGAGACACCCGTCACAACAAGTGGACGTATGAGCAGTTTCTCAACTCTCCATACGCCTACGAGATGTCTCGTCGCTACGACTACTACAATGCTCAACAGTTCGTATTCGACCCGACCATTCAGGCGAACGAGGGACTGGGGCAGGTAGTCACGCCCGCCGAGTGGAACGCCGCCATGGGGGGCTACGGCTGGGCCGACATCCGGTCCCTGCTCCCCCAGGTGACCCAGGAACAGTGTATCCACCCTGTCGGCATCCCCTTCGTGTCGACCATTATCGACAACAAGCAGGTTGTCTACACCGTCCCGCCCGAGGCCCGCACGGTGTTCCTTGGGGGTGAGCCCCAGGAAGAGGTAAGTAAGCTCTTCGAAGAGATCAACAAGGCCGCCGAGCACGACAAGGCCGCCGACCAGCTCTGCAAGTGGACCGGGCTCTTCAACACGGCCTTCCAGTTCGTCGGTTGGGACCCGCGCTACAAGCGCATCACGAAGCGCAACCTGCTCCCCTATCAGGTCTACGTCATCCCGGCGGCCGAGGACCCCGGCGACATCCAGCACCCGGAGTGCTTGGTCGCCATCGCCCAGCAAGACCGTGGCATGACCGACAACACGCGGTTCGGTCAGGAGACCGTCTGGCAAGTCTGGTACGACGACAAGTTCTGGTACGAGGAGACCCCGGGCTTCGAGTTCAAGGACCGCGAGCTGACCAAGCGCGGTACGAACCCCAACCCGTACAAGGACAAGGACGGGGCGCCGGTCAAGCCCATCATTGTTACCCACTCGACCGAGACTGACGAGGTCTACTACCAGTCGAGCGACAACCTCGTCCTTCTCAACCAGCGCATCGACCGCGACTTCACCGCAATTTCGTATGCTGGTGAAATGCAGGGCTTCGCCATCTTCGCAGTCGAAGGCATGGAGCCAAGCGAAATCGCCGCCCAGCCGTGGGCTGCCGGTGCCGCATTCGCCATGCCGACGGGGTCGAACGCCCAGTTCCTTCACCCCTTGACGCCCGTGGGCGAGATGCTCAACGCCGCGATCAAGAAGGTCCGCACGTTCGCTCGAATGCTAGGCATCGACCCGGAGATCGTCGACCCCGAGGTCAAGGCGACCTCCGGCGTGTCCAAGAGTCACGGACGCCGAGTGCTTGCCGAGCGCCGCGAGGAGCAGTTCCCGAAGTGGATTCCTTACGAGCGTGAGTCGTATTGGCTTGTCAGCATCATCTGGAACTATCACCAGAAGCTTGGAGCCAGCAAGAAGCTCCCGGTCATTCCGCGCTTCCAGGAGATCGGCGAGGAGAAGCCGTTCAATCTGGAGATCGTGTTTGGTGAGCTTGAGCCCACGGTGGACCCGCTTGCGGAGATCCAGACTGCGCTCAGCCAGCTCAAGGCCAACCTCATCACCCGCGTCGAGTGGCTGATGCAGGACCGCCGCATCTCGCGAGGGGCCGCTGAGGAACTGGCCAAGCAGATCAAGGAAGAGAACGAGGCCGACGGTATCATTGCTGACTTCGCTCCGGGTTCGGCTCGCATCGGAGGCCCGGGCAATCCGCCTACGAACCCGAATCGGCCCCTCGACAAGACGGGGGGAAACACGACGGCGTTCAGCGGGAACGTGGCTCTGGACAACAAGAGCAAGCCCAAGCCGGTCATCGCCGGGCCCAAGGGGCGAACGGTAAAGGGCTAAGTCTTGGACGACTGGGACGAGCGTGACCTGCTAATCGACGCCTGGATTAGCAGCACTAGGCAGGAGGTGGAGCTGGCATTAGGCCGGTTCCTCTCCGGTCTGTCTGACGACCCGCGCGACGCTGCGTTTGATGCACTCTACCTTCTCCTCCTCGGTTCCGGTTTCGAGCGGATCGTGGCGGCTATACCCCTCCGAAATCGTGCCCTAGCCATCGCCAGGACGCTGCCGGAGGATTTGCCAGGTGGAAGTACCACTGGGCTGGAGGAAGCGTCCCAGGGGGTCAAAGACCTCATGCGCGGGGCAATTCGAGAGGTAGCTCAGGAGGTCTCGCAGCTAGCTACCCAGATGACGCTGTTTCGTCAGAATGGATTCAGGGAGGCGGCGGCTGGACTACTTGAGCGCCAAGTAGATAAAATCGTTGAGAAGTTCGGGCAGGCCCTCCTAGTCTGGGACCGAGCTGTCCTCGACCGCATCTCGGAGCTTCAGCCTGAGGAGCCCGTGTGGATCTACGCCGGTCCCCAGGATCGCAAGAACCGCCCGTTCTGTTCAGCCATCGTTCGACTCAAGCACGCGTACACGCGACAGGGCATCGAGAACCTGAATGCTCACCCGCTGCTAGCCGATTACGTTCCACCTAACGTTTTCATGCTGTGTGGAGGGTTCAACTGCCGACACGCGTTCATCCCGGTCAGCCGAGGGTTCGCAGAAGCCAACGAGCTTGAGGTGATCGATGCCGACTAGCGGATTCAAAGTCACAATGGAGCCGAGGCGGTTGGCCGTTCCGACGGAAGCTCAGCTTCGCTCCCTGAAGTCGCGGATTCGCAAGTCCATGATGGACTGGATCGTCGAATACGTTCGGCACCGAGTTCGCGACCAGGGTCTTCAGAAGGGCCGGGTTCCAATCATGGGCTACTCCACCAACCCCCTGGTCATCCCGTGGAAAGGCACGCTCAAACCAATCAAGCGACCTCGCGGAGGAAAGAACTTGGGCACCCGAGGTATGTTCTTCCAGGGGGGCTACGCCGAGTATCGCTCGAAGGTCGGACTCAGCGACGCGTTCACATTTTACAACACTGGTGACGCGTGGCGAGACTGGCAGGTCCTAGTCTACGGAGACGAGGGTAAGGCGGGTGAGATTGGCTGGTCCAAGCCAGCGAATGCAATCGCAGCTTCAGCTTCAGAAGAGAAGCGACCTGACCTCTTTTTCGTTGACGAACATGAACTGTCCATGGTACACACTAAAGTGATCGAACAGATCAATACAACTTTCTTCGGTGCCACGACACCGTAATACTCGTGTGTAAGGAAAGGCTCTTTACCAATGGCAGACCGGACCAACGAGGCAGTTGTCGAAGACGACAAGGCCGATGCTGAAGTAGTAGTTCCCGCTAAGGACCCCGTCAAGGGACTGAAGCAAGCCAACCGAACCCTCCAGACTGAACGAGACAACCTCGCCAAGCAGCTCGCGGAAGCGAAGGAAGCTGAGGCGAAGTCGAAGAGGACGGCGGAAGAGCAGGCCAAGGTGGAGCTTGAGAACATCCGAAAGGAGCGTGATCAGGCCCGAGCCGAGGCAGCGGCGGCGCTGAAGGAGAGGGAGACGGAGCGACGGGTCAGCACCATGGTCGCCAAGCACGGGCTCAAGGACCCGGACTACGGCGAGCTGGTTCTCAAGGGGTTCAACCCCGATGAGCACGATGACTTCGACGCCTTCGTCACGCTGGCGAAGAAGAACAAGAAGTTCGAACCTCTCTTCAACAAGGTCGAGGAAGAGGCCCGAGTGACTGATGAGGATGGCGAGGAAGTCATCCCGGCGGCCCCCCGAGCGAACAAGTCCAAGGCACCCGGAGCAGGCTCCAAGCTTGCTCAGGCGGAACACGAAGAGTTCGCGCGCACGCGTTGGCCCGGAGACGAAGCTAAGCAGAAGGCTTACGTCGCAACTGTCACGAATCTGGGAAGGGGTCGATAAGTCATGAGCAACACCAACAAGAGCAAGCAAGCGGTCGTCGTTGACATGGGGGCCGAGGGGGACGCCGAGCAGATCAAGTCTGTTCCCGTGCTGACCCCTCAGGTCTTCGAAGTCGAGGACAAGCGTGATGTGAACGAGGCGGTCGCCGAGGATCTTCGCGACCTTCTGAAGAGCCGCACGGTCAAGGTCTCGCAGGTCGTTGGCAAGGGTGCCATGCTCGACCCGAGCTATCACAACAAGGGCGTCGACTACCGCGCGGGCGGGCTCCTCGACGTTCGCTGGGTTCGAGACGATGAGTCGCACCGAACCATCGCTGAGGCCCGCGACTGGGTGCTCCCCGAGAGCATCAGCCCCCGCCTCAAGAACATCCGCCACAACGAGCTGATCCTCATGGTCCGTCTCGCTGAGCAGAGTGCCAACCGCGACAAGTTCGTCGAGCAGGAAAGCCGGAACTTCGAGCGCCAGGACTTCGACAAGACCCCCAACGTTCAGGCTGGACTCTCCGAGTTCAACGTGACCCGACCCACCAAGCGAGCCGTCTAACCGGCCCAAGGAGAATAGTTCATGGCTCAGTCGTTCCTTCCGGTGGGCAATACGGTCCACATGCGCGTCACCCCCTACAAGGTGGCTACCAGTCAGACGATCGCCGTTGGCGACCCCGTTGAGCTGAACGCCTCCGGTCTTGTGATTGTGGGCACCGCCACCTCGGCCAAGCTCATCGGCGTTGCGGCTGAGGCTTGCACTTCGGCTGCCGCCGGCACCGTCATCGGTGTCTACGACGACCCGAAGCAGGTCTACAAGGGCAAGTGCGACAACTCGGCGCAGGCCGTCCAGGCCATCGTCGGCGACACCGTCGACATCGTTGGCTCGACCGGCGCGTTCCTGCTCAACCTGGACGCTACCTCGATCAACGTCGTTCGAGTCGTCAATCTCGGTTCCAATGTCGACCCGTTGCAGGACGGCGTCACCCCGGGCACCAGCGCTGCCACGGTCTTCTTCGAGATCGCGCTCCACACCCTGAACAGCTAATCGCTGACCCAACCCAGTCAAGGCCCCTTGGGCCATGGAGACTAGAGTAAATGGCTAAGGCAACTATCATGCAGGACCCGCGGGAGGTGGACCTCCGCTTCCGCGGCATCTTCATGACCGACTGGGCGGTTAGTCTCGCCTCGCTCGGTGAGATTTCGCGCCGAGAGGATATCTCGGTCAACACCTACCGCGTCGGTGAGTTGTTCGCGGGTATCACGACCGCTCCGCAGAGCTACGAGGGTGCTGAGTACAGCCAGTACGCCCCGCAGCCCGGCAAGACGTGGATCGTGACTACGGGGATCTACAAGTTCGCGTTCCGCGCTTCGGATTACCTCCGCAAGTACGGCAACTCGGACCAGATCCTCAAGTACCCGAGCCTCGGCGTGCAGATTTTCGACCACACCATCAAGGTGCAGGTCTACAACCACTACAACCGCGCGTTCAACGCTTCGTACCCGGGCCTCTACGACCCGAGCACGACCCTCATCTCGACCAGCCACACGCTGGCGAATGGTGGGACCGCGTCGAACCGTTTGGCGGCCGATGCCGACCTCTCGGAGACCTCGCTTGGCGCGGGCATCGAGCTGATCGTCAAGACCCCGAACGAGGACGGCGTTTACATGGGCAGCGCTCCGCGCACGCTCATGGTGAACACCACGCAGTGGATGGGCGCGACCCAGATCACCCAGGGTACCATCACTGGTCTCCAGGGCTCCGGCGAGAGCGGCAACGCGATCAACGCCATCACCCGCGCGTGGAACATCAAGCCCCACTTCTCACCGTACATCACCGACACTGACGCGTGGTTCGTCATTGGCGACCGGGCTCCGGTGAACGTGGTCTACTCGGAAGTCCCGAACGCGCGGCCGATCTTCATCGACCCGATGACGGAAGACTGGGTCTGGCGCTTCTACGGCGAGTTCGTCTCGGTCGTGGACGACTGGCGCGGTGTGGTCGGTAGCCAGGGTGCGTAATCCCCGGGCGTGAGTTGAACAGGCGGGGAGGGAAACCTTCTCGCCTTTTCTTTTGTCTTCTGATACTCTGGGGGCCTATGGCCAATGAATTGATCTATCATGCGGGTGGAACCCTTGTGCTCGATGAGCCTTGGGAATCTCAGCCGACTTTTGCTACGATCACTCTTTTGACCATGCAAGGAACTGCATTTTCCGGGCTGGGTTCCGGGTACGTTGCAGTTCTGGACGAAGAAGTCACGCTGGATGACCTCGTTCTGACTCTGCCTGCAACCAACGTGGGGGCCAAGGTCGTTACTCCCTCCGATACCTCCGGCACCATTGGCGACCTGACGGCCCCCGGCTATCGCATGCTCATCAATCGCGGCGGGCGAAAGCACTGGACGGCGGTATCCGAGTTCAACGTGACCGGAGCCAACGTTACCTCGATTCGATTCGACCCCGGGCTCCCGTTCGCCCTTCAGACTGGGGACACGGTCTCCGGCCTACGCCTGTCGCACTCTATCGACCTAAGCGCGGTCACGTCCACCTTCGTTGGTAAGGTCCAGGCGATCTGGAAGGTCACCGTCGGCGGCGTCGTCCGGGTTGTCTCCAGGGTCTACGACATCGTCAAGCAGACCCTACCTCAACCTGCTACCTGGGCCGACGTACTGGACCTTCGCCCCGATGCTGCCGAGCACATGAGCAACGTCCCCAACAAGGAAGCGCTGGTCACCAAGGCGTGGCAGACGGTCGTCCAGGACCTCTTCTCCCTCGGCATCCGCCACAATCTCGTGCTTCAGGACGGGTCGACTACGCTGCGCGACGCTACGGTCTTCCAAACGGTCTACAACCTGACCGTTCATCAGAACTTGCCGGTCCCTCGCTCCTTCGAGAACCAGGGCGACCTCTACCTCGACCGCATATCTCGCGACAAGGACCGCTGCCTCGGGCAGCTCTCGGTCCCAATCGACGAGAATCAGGACGGGGCTATCCAGCCGAGTGAGATCGGGGTCAATCGAAAGGCTGTCTATTTCAATTCGACGGTCAATCGCCGCCAAAGTCTCAACAGCCCGCTAGGAATCACCTAATCATGAGCAAGTCTAACACGTTCGAAAATGATTGGATGCTCCTAATCTTCAACAATGTGGCGATTGCCAACATTGGAGATGCAGCAGGCATATTGGGGTCTGCCGTTGACGGTAACCTGTGGTGGGCCTTGTTCACCGCTGACCCAGGTGAAGCCGGTACGGCAATCACCAACGAGACCGCCTACACTGGCTATCTTCGAATCGCTGCCCCTCGTTCCATCGTAGGCTTCACCGTAACTGGAGGCTCGGTCAGTCCTCCGTCCAATGTGGACTTCGGCGAGTGCACGGCTAACCCTGGCGGGCCCATTACTCACTTCGGCGTGGTCAACACGGCATCTGGTGCTGGCAAGCTTTTGTACTCCGGCACGATGACGCCCAACATAACGATGGCGGCCACCACCATCCCTCGGCTCAAGTCTACCTCGACTATCGTGGAGGACTAATGCCCTTTGGTAACGGAACAACGCAGATTGACTTCGGCCCGCCTACTCTGCCGGCAACGTCTACTTCGCGCGTGATAACAGGGTTGACTGGGTTGACGCTGACCGGGCAGGCCGAGGCTTGGTTGCGCGCTGAGGCTACAAACGATCATAGCGTAGACGAGGCTCGCGTGCACGGTCCTCGCGTACTTGCAGAGGTTACTGGAGCGGGGGAAATCACCATCTCAGCGGAGGCAGCGGGAGACCACGGCGATTATGGTACGTATATCGTCGATTATGCTTGGCGCGACACTGGAGTGTTGACGTGGCCGGCGGTGACGGCGTACTACTCGTCGCCGGGCGGGGCTGGGGACTATGCCGAGGCGGACTCGGTGGTCGCGGCGCGGGTGGTGTTTCCGGGGGCGAGTGCGCCGGTCTGCACGGTGTTGGCTTGGGCGAAGAATCTGCCGACCAGCTCTTTGAATGGGCTTTTGTATCTCAGCGACGACGGCGCTCCGATGCTCCTCGTCAACTTCACGGATGACCCGAATCTCTCTATTACCATCAAAAACGCCGCCGGCGTCGCTGACGGTTTGGACGCGCCGATTGTCGCCACTGGCGGCTGGCAGATGGCCGCGGTGAATTTCGATGGCAGCGACGCTGTGGCATTCATGGATGCCGTCGAGATGGGAACTTTTACGCTCCCGGCTGCGCCGTATTCGGCGATCGACGTGTTCAAGATGGCGTTCAACGGCACGGGCTCTTTCGCCATCGATTGGCGCAACATCCTCATCATCGACCGCGCCCTCTCGGCCAACGAGATCGCCGACCTCTACGCCGCCGGCCCGACCCACCACCCGCTGAACGCCGCCGGCTCCCATTGGGCAGCCGGCCAATCAATCCCCGTCATTTGGTGCACTCCAGCCGTCAACGGGAGCGTCGCCAATAGCGGCGACGGTGGCCCGTGCCGGCTCTCGCTGCGAGGCTCTGTCACGTCCGAGGAGGACGCATAATGGGACTTCCTATCATCGGAAAGGCCAGTGGCAATATTGCCGAAGTCAACACGAACGACGAGCTGAAGGTCGCCCTCTCGGCACTCCAGACGAACGCCGGATTCGCAGCGCTCGCGGTCGAGCAAGGCGCCGCCGCCGAGCCGGGAGGCGTGCGCAAAGTCCGCCGGCTCAAGGCGAGTATGAATCGGCGCCTGTCCGTCGGGATGGACACTCTCGTCATGGACGAGAACTTCATCGCGGCCGCGCAGAACACGGCGCTTTGGAAGAACGCGGTCACCAACTTCACGTTCAGCTTCGCGACCCCGGGCTTCGTCGTCTTCAACTCGGCCAGCATCGTCACGACCGGCTCGGCGCAGCTCTATCAGAGTTATCAGCACATCATCCTTGGTGGACAGGGCCCGGTGATTGCCGAGGTTCCGTTCATCATCACGGCTGCGCCTCCCGCTAACTGGCAGCAGGATTTCGGTCTGTTCTCAGCCCCCGTGGCATCTACGCCGTATGCGGCAACCGATGGTGTCTACTTCCGGCTCAACTCGACGGGTCTCTACGTCGTCCTGAACTACGCGGGCACCGAGACTGTCTCGGACCTGATGCTGCCGGCCGCCGACATCACGCCGAGCGTGTCCTACACGGCTCGCCTCATCATCGGTGCTGAGCGTACCGAGGCATGGATCAACGACCCGGCTGGTGACCTTGGTACCCCCGACGCGTCGAGCTACGCCTACCTGGGCGCCATCGACACGCCGCCGGCCAACCCGTACCCATGCGCCAGTCTTTCGCAGCCGTTCAGTGCGCGCCTCTTTCACTCGGCGGCGGCTGGTGCTGCGGTCCAGTTCCGCCTCGGCGGGCCGAGCGTGGCAGAGGGAGACACTGGCCAGAATCGCTCGTGGGAGCGCTCGCTGGTACGTCAGGGCCTAACGGGTGCGCAGGGCCAGAACGGCCACACGATGGGGTCTACGGCGCTGTTCTCGAACAACCTCGCGGCTGGTGTCGGCGCCGCGATGACGAATACTACGGCGGCACTAGGTTCGGGTCTCGGTGGGCAGTTCGCGGCCCTTCCGACGCTCGCGGTGGGTACCGATGGTATCGTGTGCAGCTTCCAGGTGCCGGTCCCGACAAACGCGATTCAGGGTAAGACCCTGATGCTCGGCGGTATCCGCATCCAGGGCGCCGTTACCACGACTCTAGCCGGTGGGCCGGTGTTGTACGAATATGGCATCGCCTTCGGACACACTGCCGTATCTCTCGCTACTGCCGAAGGTGTGGCCTCTAAGGCACCCCGACGCTTCCCCCTCGGGTTCGAGACGTTCCCCCTGAACGCCGCAGTGGCTACGATTGGGCAGGGCGTCTACGTCCAGCTCAAGAACGCGATTCCTGTAAACCCTGGTGAGTTCATCGCAGTCACGGCGAAGAACTTGGGTGTGGTAACGACTACTGGCGTGATCGTCTTCTCCGTAACGCCTGATACACACTGGGAATAATAGGTGTCGTTACTTCTAGTCATCCCCACTGTGGTCGACAGTACGGGAGTCGCAAGCGGAGGGTCTGAGGCTACTGGGTTCAGCAGCGCCATTCTCTCTTCGCTTGCGGCTTCCGCTGGGCAGGCCCAGGCACTCGGGTTGGCTGGTAGCATTCTTGGAAGTCTCGGTAGCTCAGAGGGGCAAGGTCAAGCCTTCGGGCTGACTGCGTCCCTTATCGGGAGCATTGGAAGTGCTCAGGGGTTCGCCGAGGCTTTCGGACACGGGCAGGTCCTTGTTCAGCGAGCAATGGTCTGCGCGATGCGGGGCGTGTACACCCTCATCTGCCGGGACCCGGAGACGGCCTCAGGCGGAATCGACCCCGTCAACGTTGAGCTTCACGCTCCCGGCTTCTACCGTACAGATCGAGAGGAGCTTGAGTTCCTGACCGGGCAGTCAATCGACCGTCGGGTTCAGGTGATGGCAGATGGCACTCCCAGGTTCACAGCCCTCCGAATTGGGCAGAATAGGCTTCGAACATTTGGCCTGACGATCCGAGTTGGCTACTTCCTGGGCGACCATTTCATCGAGTCGATGGACGCTATGGCAGACGATGACTCGCTGATTCTTAGAACCCTCAGCAAGCAGGAGAACTGGCCTGACTGCCGCGGAATTACCAACGTCCAGGTCACCGGGTCACGGCGCGTTCGCCTCGATTCAACTCGACAGATCCTCGAAGTCTACGTAGAATTGCAGGTAGCATAATGGCTGCTACCGCATGCGCAATAAATGGGCTCTACGCGATCATCTGCCGGGACCCCGAGACGGCCTCAGGTGGTATAGACCCGGTCGAAGTGGAGCTTCACGCCCCAGGCTTCTATCGGTCCGAGCGCGAGGACCTGGACTTTCTAACTGGACAGGCAATCGACCGCAGGGTTCGAATCCTCTTCGACGGCACGGCTGCTTGGCCCACCCTAGTCAACCCGATCCTCGGGTTCACGATGCGCACGTTCATCGCCACGATTCAGATCGGCTACTTCGTCGGAGACCACCGGCCGGAGTCGATGGAAGTCATTGCAGAGGATGACGGGCTGATTCTCAACGCGCTAAGTCGTCAATCCAACTGGCCGACGTGCACGAGCGGCTGCGTGAACGGATACGTTGTCTTGGCCTCTCGCCGGATTCGCGTAGATGCTACGCGGGACATCTGGGAGATTGAAGTTGCCGTAACAGTGTCAGGTTGACACTAACGGTTCATCATGATATGTAGAGAGTGGAGGTCCATACATGGCTACGAATCGTGCTAACGCTTTTGCGTTGGCTTACATCCCCGAAACTACCTACGGCACCGACCCGGGCATCGTTGGCGCCGCTTGGGTGGACGGTGATTCTGAGGACTTCGCCTACATCCCGCAGGCGGCCGGTACGCCCTACAAAGCTTACGCTCGCCTCGCGTCCAAGCCCGACGGCATGCCGAAGCGCATGATGGTGGAGGCAACCCAGATTTTCAACGTCTCGGATGCCGACGCCTATCATGGTAAGGGCCCGGCGAGTACCGATCAAGAGGTCAGCTTCGAATTCCTGATCCACGGCGGGGCCCTGGACGGCGCGGCGGTCAGCGACACCGATCGACCGATTCCACCCCCGTGGCAGCAGCTCATCACGAGCGCTTCGGGCCGCACCATCGGTCACCGAACCGGAGACTCTGGCGGCGGCAACGGGGCTACCAACGCTTCCCGCGTCAAGGCGACTACGTCCCCTTCGGCCAACGACTTCGAAATCGAGCTGAAGAACGGAACTATCGGTGCGCTGGCTCCCGGCCACGTCTTCGGCGTTGACCACGGCACCGGGACCTCCGTCCGCGACATCGAGCTGGTCCGTCCGACCTACTTGGCGGCGAGTGCTAAGTTCGGCGACGATACCCCGGCCTTGAACGGTGCGGAGTACAACTCGGTGGCGGTTGGATTCAAGCAGGCGCCCGTCAGCCAGGACGATGTTTTCTTCTCGTCCCAGACCATCTTCGACCGTCGATTCGAGGCGAGCGGCGCGTTCACGGCGACCGAGGCTCAGCTCTCGTTCACCCTGCTCGTCTACCGAGGTGATTCGGCCACGTCGTGCCTGCTCAAGGGTGCGCGCGTCAAGTCGTTCGAGATCACCGAGCAGTTCAACGAGTTCGCGAAGATCAAGGTCTCCTTCATCTTCAAGACTTTCCACTACTACGGCGACGACACGGCGGCTTTCTCGACCGAGCCGGTCCTCCCGGATGAGCCAGCGTACTACAACACCGCGTGGCCGTGCCCGGTCGTCTCGACGTTCAACAACGTCACGATGGTCAAGTACCTCGACGCGAACAACGACGGCGCCTACTCGTCTCCGAGTGTGGTCCGCGACCTGGCTATCACTGGCCTCTCGGTCTCGTGGTCGGCTGGATGGACCCAGCGTCACTCGCTCGTTGCGCAGCACGCGGTGGAAGACCTTCGACTGACTGAGCCCCAGAAGCTCACGGTCAAGTTCACCCTCCTCTACGACGACGACTTCCGCACCATGCTGGGCCTCTGCCGGCTGAACAACGGAGCGAACGCGTACAACTCGTTCCCCTTCACCTACTGGTCGGGCGAGACCGCGAAGAACATCTGGTTCTTCACCGTTCCCGGCGCGTTCGTGATAGAGGACCCGGGGACCGACGGCGAGTTCGAGGGCAATCAGGCTCACGAGATCACCCTCGGATGGCGCCCCTACGCAGACGACCGCACAACTGGTACGCAGGCGACTCCGGTTGCCTTCAGCACCACGACTGCGGCGCAGGGTCGATTCTCGCTCGGCACTCTCGGAGGCTAATCATGATCCCCCTCACGGTTCACCCTGCCATTCGCGGTGACGTTACGTCTGGGTCGACCGTTGAGGTGATCCTGCCCGCTGGGACGGAGTATTTCACGATCTCCGAAACGGCGGGTACGGGTCAGATTCGATGGGGAATCACCTCGGCCTTCGCTGGTAGTTCCACGGAGTACCACGCGGTGGCTGCCAGTACGACCAGCGGAGTCATTGCAGCCGGGCCAGCCTCCATCTGGATCAAGGCCCAGGGTGGCAACATCTCGTACTACATCTTCGTCGTGCTGGCTGGTAACTAAATGAGTTTGCTGAAGGGGCCAGACGGTCACCTCAAGAGACACCCTCCTTGGTGGGGGGTTATGTCTGGTGTCATTGGTGCATCTTACGTTGCCCCAGAGACAGCCTACCTGCCGTTCAATGGCACGACCAACATCGGGTTCATCGACAACGGGGCTACTGGGTACACGACGCAGTACGCGCTCGTCTTGAAGATGGCAGCACTCCCCGCAACCAACGCTGGTTGGCCGGTACCCGGGCATCTGAGCTACTCGGGTGCGGGGCCGATCTGGAACAACGTCACCGAGGCGAGCCAGCTGCAGAACGCGAGCCCGACTCAGCATCGCCACGTTGGGTTTACGACCGTGGGGGGCATCAATACCAACCGCTCGTCGGGTGGAATCAGTCAGTGCTCCGGCGCGCAGGTCCACATGATCGGGCGAGACCTCACTGCCAACACGACGCGGATCCGGATTATCAAGGCGTCAGACCAGACGGTGTTCTGGGGGCCGGCCGACGCCGCGACGAACGAGGACTCGACGCCGGACGACATCATCATCGGCGGCTACGGCAACCCCGATGGGACGCTCAATAGCAGCCCGTGCGACCTTCGGTTAGTCTCTGTTGTGTTCCTCGACACCATCCCTTCGGATGCCCTTCTTCAAGCCTACGCAGCTCCGACCTGTCGAGATGCTCGCCCGATCTTCGGGTCGTCGATCAAGGGTTACTGGGCGGCGGCTCAAACCGTTGGGTCGGCTACCCCGCCTCTGGTCGGGTCGGCTTCCCTCGCTTTGACCGGCTTGACGCGTTCGGACTTGGTGGCGTTCTAGGTCGTGCTTAGGCTGAGAGCATGAAAGTCTTACTTGCTCTCGCTCTCTCCCTCTCAGCTTGCGCTTCCCGCGGGCTACCGCAAACCACCATTCGGATCGAGTCACGTACCGAGCCACTGGAGCTTGAGGCCGACGCGGGTCAACCCTGCACCATCCGGGCCCAACTGAACGGGGTGGAGGTCCTCCTCAGTTCGTGGGTGGGATGCTACGTCATCCGCCGGGAGATCAGCTTGCCGAAGTACCACAACCCTGGGGTTTTCCAACCTTGACAATCCTCCTGGGTCAGTTCATCATGCAAGAACTGACCCAGGAGACCCATGGCCCGCAGAGCGAAACCAAATTCCCGCACGTCCATCCAGTTCATTGCCGCCGACGACGAGGCAATCGGGGTGGAAGCTGAAGAGCTGTCGAAGGCTTACGCCTCGTACATGCACGACTTCGACGAGACCCACCTCAAGCTGAAGGATGACGAGGCCCCCTCGTACTACCACTTGAAGGTGCTGCCTCTCGACCTCCAGACCAAAATCCGCGACGCGCTGACGACCGATGGCGAGGACATCAGTCCGATGGACATGTTCCTCTCGTCCGTTGGCAAGCAACTCCTCGGCGAGTTCCTGACTCGCTGCGTGGTCGGCGTCGACAACCACCCCTTCGTCAAGAGCATCCACCCCAATGGGTCTTTTGAGGAGGATTCGGTGAGCTGGCCCCCCGGCACCAGTCGTCCGCCCGAGCTGATCGATGCCCTTCTCTCGGAGGAGCTGCTCTCGATCAACATGTTCTGGTTCGTCTTCCGCGCGAGCCAGCTCACGGGGTCAGAAAAAAAGCGCTAAAGCTGGCCGTCTCGGAAAGTGAGCAACCCTGGGCCGGTCTAGCATGTCACGCATGCGGCGGCCCAGAGAACGATCGGCAGGTAAGACGCCGAATGGGTTGTGACGAGCCAGCAGACAGAGACATCATCCTTCAATATGGCGGGGTCATCGAGGCAACTCGGACTTGTCCTCGACGTTTGATGCGAAGTGGTGTACCGTACTTGAGAGCCTTCAACTGGCATAAAGCCGGAAACCTCGGGATCATGTACCCTGGGGAGATGCCGTCAAACGTGGCTGAGGCCATTGACGTGCTGGAGGCTGAGCAAGCACGCCTCTTAGAGGCAAAGAGCAAGTAGCCAATGCCTGATATCGTCCAACGGGTCAAGTACACCGTCGAGGTCGACACGACCGAGCTGGACGCATTCAAGCAGAAGCTCGACGCGGTCAACACGACGGTAGCTACTCTAAGCACGTCGTTTGGCCAACTCAAGACAAATGTGGATCAGGGTCTCCTGAAGTCCATCAGCTCGCTCAACACGCGACTGACCCGGACGGTCACGGTCGGCGGCAACGCGGCCAAGGCTATCGGCGACATGGTGGCCCCGCTGGCGGGTCTCAACACGAGCATGGCCACCCTTGCTCAGAAGTTCGACGACTTCAACAAGGGACTCAAGGCGGCAGTCGACGACCTCAAGAAGGTCAACGACGAACTCAAGAAGATCAAGAAAGAGCAGGGAGGTGCTGGCGACGAAGGAGAGAAGGCGGCCAAGAAGACCGGCATGTCCTGGCTTCGCGCGTTCGGTGTCTTCCAGTCGGCCAAGTACACGATTGCCAGTGTCTTCCAGTCGATCAAGGAAGGGGCTCAACAGCTCGACCTAGAGAAGATCCTGACCCAGCAGTTCAACAACTTCGCAGCCACAATCTCAAAGGCCCAGGAGGCCACGGCTGGGATGGTGTCGAAGGGAGGGCTGACGAAGTCGTTCGCTCTTATGTCGTCGTTCGGCATCCCGATGGACCAGTTCGCAGAGAACATGGAGCTGGTCCAGAAAATGGCCATTCGAACTGGCCAATCGTCCGAGTTCCTGTCCGAGTCGTTCGCCCGCGGTATCAGCCGCCTCAGCCCCCTCATCCTCGACAACCTCGGCATCCAGGTTAGCTTGGGAGATGCCAACGAGGAGTATAGCCGAAAGACGGGTATCCTCGTTGGTGAGATGACCAAGCAGGATAAGACGGCGGCCCTCCTGACGCATACGTTGGGTAAGCTCCGCGAAAATACCCGAGGCGTTAGCCTTGAGACGGGAAGCGCAGCGGCGGCAGTCTCTCGGGCCGAGGCGGCCTGGGATGACTTCCTGATGACCCTCAAGGAGGGCGGCGGCGATCTTTTCCTGTCGTTCGACAGAATAGTTCAGTCGCAGACTCGTGACGTGATGGGTATGGTGGGGGCCTTCGACCAAGTGCAAGCCCTGCTTGAGCCGCTTCGTAAGGCTGGTGGTCTCGGCGACATGCCTACGGAGCTGGACAAGACCCAAGACCGTCTGCGCCTCATCGCTAAGTTCGCACCGGATGCTGCCGAGCCCCTAGACGATTTTACTAAGTCGGCTGATGATGTAACGCGGGCCATGAATCAGGCTAACGCAGCCCTTAGCTTGTTTGACGAAGGATTTGAGAAGTCCGTAGTCATGAAGCAAATGGGGTTACCAACCGTAACCTCCACGGATAACAAAGCTTTTAGGGATGCCCTAGACTTTGCCAGAATAAACAATTTGGCAGCAAAGGCCCAGGAGGATTCTCTAGCCGCAGTTGCGGAGATCGGGGCCGCGTATAAGGGTGTGGTTGCCCCCGCAACGCGATTGGCTGCTCTTGCGGCTGCGCGTGCCTATTCTGAGAAACGAGTTGGCGAATATATTGCCGATGCCAGCAAGCAGGAGGGTGACTTCTTCGACACGCTGAAGGGGGTTACCGTTGAGACTACTAGCCTCAAGGCAATCCTCCTCGGCATCTACGACCTAGCGGCGCGCACGGATAAGGCCAATGTAGAGGACCTCAAGAACTGGGAGGCGAAACGAACTCTAGCGGAGACCGCTCACCAGCAAGCTAACGACCTGTTCGCCGTTCGCGATGGGACTCGCTTGGCTGAATTGGAGATGAACAAGCTCTCCGAGAAGCGAGCGCCCCTTGAGAAGGCCCTGGCTCAGGCTCAGGAGGACTACGCCAACGCTAAGGATGCTGGAGCCAAGATTGAGGCGGACCGAGCAATCGTCTCCGCTCAGACGGCCCTTGCTGAACAAGATGCCCTTCGGGCTACGGCGCAGGCGGCCATCTTCGCTGACAAGGCTGTCCTTGATTCCTACCAGACGATGAGCAAGGCCAAGCTCAGGGAGATGAAGACCTTCCTTGAGGCCCAGATGGCGATGCTGTCCTTCGTCACCGGGCCGCTGGCTTCGCAGAAGAGTGTGCAGCTCGCCGAGATGCAGAACACGCTCAAGCTGATCGACGGCCTTCTCAACAAGAAGTCGGGCGGGGGTGGTGGCAGTAAAAAGAAGCCTCAATCGTTCATGGAGTGGCTTACTGGGCTAAACCCTAAGGATGCCGACGACGACATCGAGCGAATGAAAACGTTTCGCCAAATCTTGGAGGAGACCTATCATCAGTCTGAGCTGCTTCAGGGTTTGTCTATCCCTGGAAAGACTCGTCTTGACGGTGTGCTTGGACAACTGCTCGGAAGGAACCTAGGGTCCGCTACCCAGCAGGAGTTCAAGGCTGCTCAAGAGCAGGCTACATCGTTCAGGGAGATGCTGGCTAGCCTAGACGTGGCTGGGATCAGCCTCACCGATGTCTTTACTGACCAAGAAATTACGAACCTCGACATTTTCAATCGCCGGCTGGCTGAGTTGGAAGGTCACTTCGAAACCCTTGTGCAGATGAGCGACGGGCTCAACCAAGTAGCTTTCTCCTTGGACAACATTTCAGGCGGCTTCTCGACAATGTACGGGGAGCTGGTCGGGTCGGATGTATCCGCCATCTTCTCGGACCTGTCGGCGAGTATGGGGACGTTCTCCGACGCTCTTCGAGATAACAAGGACGCCTACACCCTTACCACGGCAGCTATCCCGGTCATCCGGTCGTTCACCCAGAACCTCATCAAGAACCGGCAGGCGCAGGCTGCCGTCGAGGCCCTCATGCAGGGTGCGGCTGCGTGGGCGGCCTACGCGGTTGGCAACGTCCCGGGTGGCGCCATGCACACGGCGGCGGCGGCCATGTATCTTGCTGTTGCCGGCGGCGTCCTTCGGCTGCCCAAGGGTAAGGCGCGCGAAGACAAGCCTTCGAACCCGGCGGCGGCCAACTCCACGTCCAAGATGCGCGACGTGCACGTCCACTTCGACGGAATCATTCCGACGACTGAGGCGGAACGAGGTGCTCTCATCCAGCACATGGTCCGTCAGGCTGAGCGGATGGGTGGGTAATGACTAACGATTTTGACTTCCGCTGCGTGCTGATGGGGGACATCTTGTTCCGGTCGGCAACCGCAGTCGGCATCAGCCTCACGGTGGCTGGACCTACCACGTATTCGTGGACACTTACGCTCGACTCCGGGACGTGGTTCAGCTCTGGTTTGTCCTTCCTTCAATGGATGGTCCAGAGCTGGAACTCGTCCATTCCGGGGGGTCAGATGAGCGTGACGCTCGTTACCGACCCTTTGGATTCCAACTATGGCAAGTACGCGTTCGTGCCGGAGACCGGGCTGGGCACCGTCAACGAGTTCAAGATTCAGGCGCCCGGTGTCTTCTCGGACCTTGGTCTCTCCTCGGCTGACCACGACCTTGGGTCGGATACTCTCACCAAGTATAGCGGGGCCATCCCCGTCGTACTGTCCCCGTATTGGCCGCCTAGCGCCTACTCCCGAGGTGTGGACAACCTGACTGGTTACTCCGGTCAAGCCCATTCCGGTAAGGTCTACTCGGTCGCCGGGCTGGCCCAATCCAAGGTCACCCTCGGGCTCGCACTCGACCGCTCGTCCTCGTTCGATGAGTCGAAGGCGTACATGCGCCTCCTGAGGGACCGCTGGAGCCGAGGCCGCGCGGTGACTCTATATCTGGACGCGTCCAATCTCCCCACCTCCTGGTCGTCTACCGTCTCGAATGCCGAGGTGCTGGAGCTTCCGTCGAATGACCAGCGGGCCAACTTCTCCCGCATGATGGAGAACAGGGAGCTGATCAACTACACCGAGCCGACCACTTTTGTTAGAAGGATGCCGCGAGCGGGCGAGCTGGAGACGTACAATCAGGCAGTGGCTCCGGCAGCCGAGGCTAGTCGCGTCACATCGTTCTATCGTGTAGTAGCCAATGAGGCCCTTACTTCGTCTGGTTTTGCCGGCATGCCGGACGATGAATCCAACGTCCTCGTATTCTGGTTCCGCGTGCGGGCTACAACTGGACCCATTGTCGAGGATTCTGGTTGGGGAAACGCTGTCATAGCTGGGGGTGCAACTGATGGAGGGTTGGGGACTTTCAGCATTGACAATGGAGGAGATGAGCTAAGCTACTTCCCGAGATTGAACAACTGGACTCTGATGATCCTGACCAATGCAGGGGGGGAAATCGATTATCTAGTCGATGGTGTCCAATCCAACGTGCCCGCCTTCAACGGTACAAGCACCGGCAATCTAACGTTCGGCGACGCGGCGGCCGGAATCATTGAGCTTGACGTTGCCAACATCGCTATGTTCGACACGTCTACCCAACCGGAATATGGGTTCACTTCAGCGGAGAAAGCTTCCCTGCTTGACGCTGGGGTGAAGCACGACTATGCTTTGCCTTGGGGCAACTGGACCGGGCGGGACCCTGTAATCTACTGGTGCGGCACCCCGAGTTCAGTCGTGGCTAACGAGGGCTCTGGAGGAACTCACAACCTGACGTGGACGGGGTCCGCTGACTTTGGTGCACTCTAATGGCCTATCCTTCATTTAGTGGTCGAACTGAAGTTGCGATCGGCGGCCTGGAAGATGCCCTGTCAACGGCTACCTCAGGTAACGTGCTCGTGCTGGCCCCGGGGACTCACACGCTTGGTGGCGGCGTCGTAGTCCCAGCAGGCGTAACTCTTCGTGGGGCCTCGTGCACTCAGCCAACAACTATTGAGTGTCTTGATCTCGTAGTCGGTTCATTTGCTACGTTCCGCGACCTTACATTCACTCTCCCGTTCGATATGTATGGCTCGCAGATGTTCTTTCTCCAGAACGACTGTTGGTTCGAGAACGTGATATTCCATCAAGACGAAGTACAAGGCTACGTATCTTCTACTGGGCCAGCCGCGGGGAAGGAGGTAACGTTCAAGCGGTGCACGTTCACCATTACGACGGAAGGAAGCTCCTGGTTCTACATCTATGACGACATGATTGGTCTGATGACTTTCGAGTCGTGTCTGTTCAAGTTGGAGACCTCGGATGTTGGCATCGTCGTAGATGACTTCTCGGTGGATACTACTGGGCTCATCCACACCTATCGTAACTGTACGGCCATCAACACGGGTGTGGGTGCAATTACGGCACTGGACACGTACAACGGAGGAGTAGTCAACTTCTTCAACTGCGTATCCTATGAGCCAAAACAAGCTGGTGGATTCTTTGGGGATGCTGGGGGCCACGATAATGGCTTGGGATGCTTCGTTCAACACGCTGCACCAGAAATAGGCGCACTTCCCTACTACTACTTGACCGAGGTCAAGCAGCTAGACCTGCACCCTGACTCGTGGGCCCCGAGGAACGGTAGTCCTGCTCGTCAAGGAGGTGACTTGAATGAAGTTCATCGCTTGGACAAGAACTACATTCCCTATGACCCTGAGAAGCCGAGTGCCGGATGCTACCAATGGTACGGGGAGTTCGCCGCCCTGTATCGCCCATGGTTCCTGGACCCGCTAGACGGGTTCAACTTCGTCTACGATGGAGAGGATACTGATGGCCTCCTGTCAGGGGTCACCCAGGTGAACTCCAATCACGAGATGGCGTGCATTATCCGCAAAGTAATCCACGACTTGACTCATCCAAGCCGGGCCGACGTATTCACGACGCACGATGGAGGATATCAAATCGTCGAGACCAGCGGTGCCCTCCTCTTCGACCTCTACATCACTGGGCCAGCGGCCAAGGTGTTCGGCACGCAGAGCATGACTAACCGCTTCTGGACGGAATAATGGGACTGACCTCCGACACCCACCTTGAGCTTATACCTCTGCTTGCTGAGGAGCCACATTCGTACATCGTGAGCTACGACCTGGAACGCTTCGACAACGGCCACGTTGCTGGTGACTTTGACCAGCCGGCTGACCGTGAGCGCGAGGTGTTTCACTTCGAAGGCATCTCCAATCGGCTCCCGGTCTACCCGCAGGACTCCTTGCGCGTTCTGCTAGACGGATTCAAGGCGGGCGGTCAGATTCGTGTGTACCGCCTGACCAGCAACTTGGCCGCCTGGGACACGGCCAACGAGACAGGTTACTCTGATATAGTCGACCCCGATCCGGGTGGCGCCGACTATCCTTGGTTTGGTCCCACGCTTACGGTATACTCGTTCACCCTCGAAGGAGTCGCCGTTCGATGACGCTGAATGACCACCTAGCTGCTTACCCTCGCGGGCGACGCTACTCCTACGCCGTTCGCGTGCGCGGGATTCCCGGTGCCTTCACGGATGGCAAGGTGGACTGGGGGACTTTTGCGTCCACGCGCTGGGGGACGGCCGCTTACCCCTATTTGGCGAAGTCCGACTGGCAGTTCAAGTTTGAGGCGAACCCGCTTGAGCCGCTGAACGTTGGCACCGGCATCTCGATTGACCTGCTCCGCGACCCGGCGGGGTTCGTAGCTGGTCTGTTTGCCCCTGCCGCCGTCCCCTTGGAACTCATCATCGACGAGGGATCGCTCAGCCCGTCCACTTCATCCTTCGACGTGGACAACGGGGCGCTGACTTCGGCTGGCGACGTTCTGCACTGGGGCCTGGAGGCGATGCGCGTCCTCCTCGTGTCTTCGAATACGTTGACGGTTGAGCGCGGGTTCCTCGGGTCCCCTCGCAGACGCTCCCAGGAAATCAACTCAGCCGCCTCTCTGACGCTCCTGGAGGGCTCGGACGGGCTCGTGCCTATGGAGCCCCTGACGGATGTCCCGACGCTCTGGAAGGGCCGCTACGTGGACGTTCTGATGGGTGTCATCGAGGACGATGATACGCTGGGGGACACGTTCCCGATCTGGGCGGGGCGACTGGAGTCCTTCTCCTTCAGTGGCAAGAACATCAAGCTCGCCGTGGACCCGCTCACCGCTTGTCTGACCAAAGATAGCTGGCCGCGCGCGCTCCCCAAAGCGTCAATGAAGGGCGACACCATGCGCTTCTTCCTGACGCAGGAAGACTTGATCCTCCGTGTGTCAGCTATCAATGCGGCGGGCACCGCCATCGACGACAGCAATCCGTACCCCCTTGGCTCCTACGGAACCGGAGTCAACCCTACCTTCACGGTCTACACGGCCAACGTGGCGGGCGAGTGGATGACGTTGGACCTCCTCGGCCGCCTCGTTCAGGACACCATCATCTACGCGATCCGAACGAGCCCAGGCTCCGGGTCGGCCTACGACAACACCCTGTTCAACAACTTCGCAATTACGGTCGTCCGAGAAGACAATAACGAGCACACGTGGTTGACGCTGGCCTACCGCAACGACACGAACATCGACGTGATCGTTTCGACTAACTCCGGCGTTTTCTTCAAGCTCATGGTGACGCAGTTCGTCAACGGTTTGTCGGTCCCGGCTGTCCGCGAGATGCTTCCGCGGTTCAGCTCGGGCACGTTCGGGTCGTTCGGTGAGGCGGCTGGCTTCATTTTGGACACCTACGGCAGCCAGATTGGGTGCTACCCAAGCGACCCGAGCCGGCCGTTCGACGAGAACCGCGGCGGGTGCTACCAGTATGCGAATGGCACGCGAGGGTTCGTAAAGATTAGCGAAGGCGACGAGTCTGAGCTGATCTCGTTTAGCTCGGGCGGCTACGGGCAGGACCAAGCCTTCTACCTTGAGGTCTTCGAACGTGGGCTCGGCGGAACTCGTCAGCGAGCTTGGGGAGGGACAGCCGAGGAGACGACCGTGGAGCAGGTTGCCGCGGTCTACGTAGGCGAGCCGATGCCCCTGGCGTCCCTCATCCTCTACCTTCTCCTATCCGGTGCGGCCGATGCCCTTCCAGGACCCAATGGCAACTACGATTTCCTGGGCGAGTGGATTGGCCTCGGCGTCCCCGATGACCTTGTGGACCGCGAAGGGATCATCGCAAGGCTCGCGGCAACTGACCTCCCCCGCCCCACGCTTTTCTGGGTCGAGGAGGCTGGCAAGGGCAAAGATGCGGTCGAGCAGCTCCTCCTGGCCAACGGCGTCTACTTCGTGACTCGCAGGTTCACCCGCGACGGCGTCGAGAAATTTGGTCTCTCGGTTGACGTTGTCGACCTGCCGGTGACCACCCAGTACAACCACGAGCTGACTGACTCGGAGATCCTGGCGTCGTCCCGTCCGTCGGTCGACGTGAACGAGCGTCTGATCATCAATCACATCTCACTGGCCCCCCGCTACCACTTCGGTCAGGACACGGGCGACACGGGAGGCAAGCGCTACGCCTACGCCTCGAAGAGCATCGCCAAGTACGGGCAGGCCAAGACTCTGGAGCTGGAGCCCAGCGCGTTCTACAACCTCTTCTCGTCGGCCTTCGGCGGGACGTATCATCGCGACTCCGACATTGCAACTGCGATTGTATCCGCCGTCGGGCTTCGCTGGTTCGGGGCGTATTCGTCTGGCAACTACACGCTGTCCGCCAATACCCCCCACATCGGCTGGAAGTACCAGACAGGGGACCGCGTGCTCGTTACGCTTACGGGAGTGCCCAATCCAGACGGCTCGGACTCCTACATTGGAGTACCCGCCAAGGTCATGGATGCATCGCATACTCACGGCTCAGGTGCCAACGCCAAGGTCGTGCTTCGTCTCTCCGTCGTCACCATTGCTGAGTTGGCCCCGAATTTCATGGTAGATGCATCAGGCTACGGACCTGGCTATATCAACATCAAACCGAATGCCTTCTCAGGCAACAGCCAGAACGGATACTTCCTCCCTGGTACAGACGACAGTTCGACTGCTTACCCACCGCCGTTTGGACAACCAGGGCCCGTTACTGATGGCATGTGGTTCGACCCAGCCAATCACCCGCTGAACTTGGTCGTTCGCATCTGGGACCGTGGTAACTATGCTGGGTACCAGGACTTCGTCGTTACTGGGCTGAGTGACAACGTGCTGTCGATCGTCGGGACTCTTAGCATCTCTCCGGTGAACCAACTCATTGGCACATTCGGCGGCGCGTACAACGCTGACTCGGATACGGTGCGCAAGCAGTATGCCCACCTTGGGTCAAACGAGACGAAGTCTCTCCTCGGGTCGCTGGACGGGATGACCGACCGCGCAAAGAAGTGGATGTAATGGCAAATACGGTACCGGCAGACTTTCGCCCATACGTCAGCGGCGAGGAGAAGATCGAGGAGTACATCCGCTCTGGTGGGCACGGGACCGCGCCCTACTGGAACGGGGTGAAGACCGCCGCCTTGAACCTGAACCATCTCATGGGCTACAGCGTCAAGCCGGTCATCCTCCAGCACGGGGAGGCCAGCATTCCGTGGTCCTCGGGCGTTGTCACCTGGGCCAAGTACGTCGTCAGAATCCCGAGATTGGTAGACCGGCGGACCCTCAGGGTGGAAGTTACGGCGGCGGCTTCTGCCGGCACTTTCCAGGTTCGGGGGACCATTGGAGCGGGCGCCTCAAGTGCTTTCACGACGGCAACTGCCGGACCGGCTACCGTGTCGTTCGACGTGGACTTCACGGGCTACGAATATCAGGTCCTCACGCTTGAGATGAAGCTGTCGACGGCCGGCAACTTCCTCCCGTATACCGTATACGCCTACAGCAAGCCACTGATGGCCGGAGGCACAACGATTAGCCTTCCGACTAACGGCCCCGTCATCTACACACCTCAGGACGAGGACCAGTATGCCGTGGACCTGCCGCTGACGGTCGCCATGATGGGGGACATGAGTCAGGCGTGTCAGGGCATGTTCAAGGACAACGTGGGCGCCATCGTCAACTGGAGCTACTGGGCCAACCATGCGACCTTGCCAACGGCCGACCTCGGGGCAGCCGCGCCTTACGACTCGTCCAATCCTTTCCCCGCCAAGACCATTGGTCAGTACATCTACACTCCGCGGGAGGGAGTGACTAGGCTCAAGGTCTTCGCCGCAGCTCGCCTTGACAACTACGCGTCGAACCCCGGCAAGATCACAGTTTGGTGGAGGGGCGACACCAACCTCAGCACCTCGGTCGACGTGGGGGCCTCGACGACTGACTTCTCGGCGTTCAACTGGGAGGTCTGGGAAATGTCGGTGCGCGTGCCCCAAGGTAACGGTCCGTTCTATCTGGACCTGAGGGGGCGCGGTTCATCCGAAGGTACTCTCTACGTCCAGTCCTTTGCCGCGTTCGAAGACTCTGGTACGGTGACCTAATGGCTGTCATTTACGAATCGCGCCGAGTCCCGACCTCATTCATCCGAGCGGACGTGGGCGACCTCGGGACCGATGTCTATCCCGGGGCTTCCCCCCGCAACGGGTCCTTGGCTACGTCCAGCCTCATGTCCACCATCGTGAACAACGAGCACTGGCTGGCCATGCGCGACGTGCCCATGATGACTTTCTTCGAGGCGTGGGCGAACGGGGACAACGATGTGACGGCGGCAACCGACTGGACCGCCAGCTCCAAGACGATCACGCTCGACGTGCCGCCGTTCTGCAACTGGGCCGAGTTCCACTTCCTCTGCGCACGCGACATGGACACCACGGTCATTGAGACGCACGGCATCTCGGTCATCAGCTCGGTGGCAACCGTGATCCAGACCGGCATCCCATTCGGCGAGGACATCGGGATCACGGGGAAGACAATCGCTTATGCGTCTGCCGATTGGGTTCACCTCCAAGGCTTGAACGATGGGGCCAACCAGATCGGTCCCACGGCCCTTCGTCTTGACACTGGCTACGGGGTCGGTCACTGGACCAAAGTGTCCGTAGTCGTTACGATTGATCCTCACGTCCACGTGTTCTCGGCGGCATATCGTATCGTGCCTGCGTTCGGGGTCTTGCAAGTCCAGGTCTAATGGCGTAAACTGTTCGTTATGCTGAAACGAACGCTCACCGTGGTCTCGCTGAAGGAACTTCCCAAGGGCTGGCAGGACGACTTCCCCTTCGAGTACCTGAGCGTCAAGCCCAACCGACGCCTTCTGATTGGTGAGAAGGACTTCGACGAGAGCGGGCACCAGCTCAGAACATCTGACGGCTGGGTGGACCAGATTGCCGAAGCTAAGAGGCTGGTCCCCAAAGGTGTAGAGGTCCACGCCTGGGAGTGGTTCGGAGCGAAGAACGTGGCCGAGGGCAAGGCGTGGGGGCAGAAGCATGGCAAGCTCGCCGCAAAGCACAACCTCAAGCGATTCAAGGTAGACGCTGAGGCCGAGTGGTCGGGGGGCGACGGGTTCCCCGAGACCTACGAGCCCTACGCGACCCTCTTCGAGGCGGTGGTCCAGTTCTACCTGTTCGCTCCCGAGAACTGCGAGCTGGTTTTCAACGGGTTCAGTTGGAGCCGGTCGAGCTTCGGGCACAAGCTCTACGATGCCGACCTCCTCAGGTCGTTCACGGGTGGCCGCCTCGTTATGACCCATGGGACGAACAGAGTCGGCCTCCTCAAGACCGCTCGCGAGAAACTGTCGTCGTGGCCGGGCGTCACAGTCATCATGCAGATGGGCGTTGGGCGCAGGGACAAGTCGGGGGCCATTTGGGGCTTCTGGGACGTGTACAAGGCGGTCCTACGCGACTACGAGAAGCTCACCGGCCGCCCGCTGGCCGAGGTCGACTGGTACCTGGGCAACGGCGCTGGGAACCGCTACTTCAACGACTCGCCCGACTACCCGGCCCTTGTGAAATGCGCGAGGGAGCTGGCTCCTGACCGTTCGGTGAGTACAGTCTAACCACCATGGGGAAGATCCGCCGCCTCTATATCTGTCGCACCTGTCACGGGGAAGGAGTCTTAGGTGATTACGCCTTCTCAGTCGAAGTCGAAGCCTGTCCTGATTGCAAGGGCAGTGGGGAGATTCTTGCGACGGTTCACGACGCGCGTGTCCTCCTCGGAGAAGCAGGAGCTGGCGAATCTGGAAACCCTGATCGCCCGCTACGACGCCCTAAGAAGGGAGCTATTTGATGAGCGAAATTCGTCTCGAAGAAAAGACCTCGTCCGTCAGCTTGACGGAGCCCGGCATGAAATTCGGCTTTCGAAACGTGGTGACCTGGGTAGTCCCGCACATCAGCAAAATCGGCGCGCTAGTGAGCGTGCTCTGCGCGGTCTCAGTTTTGCTCGTCTCCGGCGGGTCGACGACCAAAGCGATTGAGGGTCTTGAGGGCGACCGCGATCGCATCGTCGAGGTTCAGCGCATTGACCGCGAGAAGGTAGCTGAGACGGCCGAACGCTTGGCTAAGTTTGAAGCAACTCAAGAGTCGGTTGCAATCCTGGCAACGAACATGGTTACACTTGCCCAGGAGCAGGGCGTGCTCACAGGTAAGGTCGAGTCAGTCGACGGGAACGTCAAGCTTATTCTGGACGCGCTGCTTCGATTGCCTTCGCAAGCTCAAGCTCAACTCGCCCCAGCGGACCGACCCCGGTAGCAAGGATCTTGTGCTTCAGCTCGGTCAGAGCGTCTACCAGGGAAGTGTACTCCCCTTTGGCTAGGTAACTCCCCGAGAGGACGCCTCGAACGACTTCGTTTCCTACGATGCGGTAGACATCGGTCATTTGGTTGGGCCCTCTCCGTGATGCGGACAACGTAAGTCGACCTTGCGGCCATGGCAGGTGCATGGGGGAATGTAGTGCACGCTCATCAGCAGGGCTCCTCTAGCATCCAGTGCCCGGTAGCGAGGACCGGGAGCACGTGCTTGCTTCGGAAGAGGCGGTAGTTGGCTGGAATGACGCCGAACGCCTTTGGCAGCTCGAACATCCCCTCATCGGATGAGTCGTCCGGCCCGAACTGAGGAGTGGCCTCCTGAGCCATTCGGGCCATCTTGTGGTGGAGCCGGGCGCGGTCAACGATTGGTGCCACTGCCTCGGCCAGTCTGAACTTGTCGCTGGTCTTCATACTCGTTGCCCTGATTCAGCATACGTTAGGTGACAGCCCTCGGCGTACACCATTCCGTTATCAGACAGGATCTTGTGGACTTCTGCTATGCCTGCCTCTACTTCCACCAAGCTCTCACCGCGATTAGCAGCATCCAGCCAGTCAAGAGCGCGTCGGAGGGCCCAGATGAGCGCCTCCTTGTTCGTGTCCACGATGAGTTCAATCGCCATACTTAGAGGGGAAGCTCGGCTTGAGCCTCGTCAAGGGCCGAAGAGATGACAACCCGCTCAATGATGAAGCCACCGAGCTTCTCGCGGTACGGGTAGACAGCCGGGACGACTGGAGCATTGGGTCCGCCGGTCCACGTGCACGCGAAGCCCTTTTTCCAGTTCGGCTTGTTGCTCCCGGGGACCACGCCGTCCATTCGGCCCCCGTAGCCGACCTCCATGGCCCACTCCTCTACCTCACCGTCCTCGGTCCACTCGGTGTGGAAGTTGACCCCGAGGCGATGTGTGTGACCCTGGGCTGAACGTCCGCGGTACTTCTTGAGCATCTTGCTCGTGGTGTCGCCGCCGTCCGGTCCAATGATCTCCCCGTGCATGTACTGAATTCCGTCGAAGAACAGGCGCTCACCATACTTCTCAACGTACCGGATTCCAAGCTCGTCGAGCCGGAGGAAGTGACGAGGGCTAAACACCGATACGTCTGAGTCAACCACGGTCAGGGCCGCCAGCTCAGGAATCTTCTCCTCAACGCGCTTGCGGACGCGGTCCTCGTGGTTGCCGGCGAAGTAAACGATCTCGCAATCAGCCCCGGCTGCCTCTCGGAATCTCGCCTTGTATTCGTAAGCGGTCTTGACGGTTGCCCGGATCGTGTGGAGATATCCGGGATGGGTAACGTATGTCCCGAAAGCTGCGAAGTCGAGGTTGTCCCCGTGGAAGATGATGCGGGCGGGCCGGAAGTATCGAACCACGCCAATCATCGCCTCGATGAACTGGGGGTCGTGGAGCGGGGTGAGGGTCCCATCGGGCATCCGATACCAGCCGATGTGGAGGTCGGGAACGTCGAGCGTGTCCATTCCCCCCGAGACGCGAGCGGTCGTGTTGTAGACGAGTTCGCGTGGCTCGGGGAGGATGCTGACGGCCTCTTGGTCTCCTGCCGCGTCTTTCTTTGGCGTTAGGAACGTCTTGACCTGGAAGTGGTCGTCGCCCTGCCTGCCCCACGAGTTGATGACGATCTTGTCGACGTTCACCGTTTCGGGGTCGATCTCGGCCGCCTTGAACAGGGCCTTGACCTGCCGGATGTCACGCATGACGGCGGCGTAGTCGTAGCGGTCGACCCCAGGGAACCCAACGGACTCAGCCTTTGAGGCGAATCGTTCGAAGGATGGACGGTTGCCTAGCCACTCTGCGGTGAGGGCGTCACGAAGAGCCCCAAGATCATATGTCATGCTCATCCTTGACTGCAAGACTCGTTCCGAGATACTGTACTGCACACACCGAGGGAATTCAAGGCATGGCTACCGGATACATTCTCATCTTCGTCTTCGTCATGATGGCGCTGGCCATGTTCAACATTTGGACTACCGTGTCCGAGAGTGACCACGTCAAGCGCAACAAGCGCATCGTGACCACGGTCCTCTCGGTCGGGCTAGCGATCAGCGCTATGGGCTTCCTGCACGTGGTTGCTCTGGCCGACAAATGGCCGGACATGCCGTTCGTCCAGCTCATCCCTCTCGGCGTCATCCTTGGTCTCGCCCTGATGGACATGGGCAAGCTTGTCGCCGGTCTCCGAGACTACGCCTTCAAGTTCGCTAAGCGTTGGGTCAAGAAGAAGACTGGCGACGACTCGCCGGACAAGGATGAGCCATGACCCTAAACGTTGAAACTCTTCTGGCAATTCTCGGGGTAGTTGGGGTCGGGTTGCTGGCGTTCTTTCGCATCCGCAAGGCGCCGGTCGGCATTCGCCGAGAGCACGAGATCGAAGTAGCGGGCCAACGCAAAGTCGACGCCATTCAGAAGAAGGCGGCCGACGAAGCGAAGACCGTGAACGACGCCTGGAATCAGTCGCGCGCGAAGGACCCCTCCGACGCGCTTCGGGACTTGATCGACAAGGGAGACATCCCGCGATGAAACGGGCCATCCGAGCGGGTCTTGTGTTCCTGTCGATTCTTCTTGCGTCTCGTGCGATGGCTGCGCCATGTAACGTCCTTATGCTCAATGAGCTGCCGTGCGAGATTCAAGGTGGTGACCCCGCCCCGTTCTCCGGCACCCTGATGACAAAGAGTACGGCCCGTGGATACGCCGACAAGGTCTTCGCGTACAAGCTCCTGGTGATTGACCATGAGGCGCTCAAACTGTCGTCTCAGACCAAGTACGAGACTTACGAGAACGTCATCATTGACCTGAAGGTCCAGCTTGAGGACGCCCCCCGGCCTCTACTTGAGCAGCCCGCCTTCTGGGTTGTCTCGGGAATCGCTCTGATTGGTGGGTTCGCTGCTGGGTGGGCCCTCTCTCCCTAGCAGCCTTGGTCAGATCGAGAGGTTGCCCTGGACGAAGGCCACGCAGACCGTGACCGCCAGGGCAGCTCCAACGAGCCACGTAACCCACTGGATGCCGCGTCTGAAGTCCTGCTGCTGGACCTTGGGGTCGTCCATTGCGCAGAACGTCCAGATGGACAGGCTGATGAAGGCGATTGACAGAGTGAGAAGAGCGTAACTCATACGGAACAGGCGCCTCCTGCGCAAGCGAAGTCCCCTCCGAGCGTTGTGCTGTCGAAGGTCTCGTACTCGTAGTATAGAGACCAGTCGATCTTGGGGAAGGAGGCGATCCTCTTTTCGTACTCGACCCGGCTCACTGGCTCAATGGGTGCCAGACGGTAGACGTGGTCGGTCTTGGGGAAGAAGGACAGGCCCCCGATCTTCTCCCAGTGCGCCTTGACCCAGTCTCGAACCTCAGTCCACTCGTCCTCCCCGACGTAGATGGTGACCGACGGGTTGTGCTCGGTCCAGTTCTCCTTCAGCATGAGCCAACGCTCAAGCTGCTTGAGGGCCGTCATCTTGGTGGAAATGCGAGCACCCTGAGGCGCCTTGACCAGGAAGTCGAATACCGCGGTCCTCTCGTTCTCCAGCTCGTTTGGCACGCCCTGGTCGCCCAGGAAGCGATACATCGGGGTCATCGTGCCGACGCGCACCCGGCGGATCATGTATTGAGCCACCCAGCCGTTCACCGGATGGCCCACCCCGAGGAAGACGCCCGAGTTGCCCCCCGGCTTGACGACCGTAGTTGCGAGGCTCGGGTTGATGCCCAAGATGGCCGCGAACTCGCGGTTGATTTCGATGACCGAGTCGCGGAGCTTCCGAACATAGCCCGGACGGTCGAACAGGCGGTTCTCGAAGGCCCCCGGGATGTCGACCCCAAGGAGCCGCTCACGCTCGACGTTGGCCTTCCACTTGCGGCTCAAGTAGCGGTACTTCGTCAGGGCGGACTGGAGCGTACCCCAGATGGTGGCCAGCCTGACCTTTCGGTATACGTCGGCCTTGGAGTCGCTCGGTCGAATGGCCGCGATGCTCAGGTTGCAAAAGCTGAACGGGTCGAAGTCGACCTCGCCGCAAGGGTTGTTCATCTTGCTCTTGAGAGGGGGCCTACGGGCGGGCAGGATGCTGTCCCGGCGGATGATGCCGCGCTCTCCCGTCCCGCTGGTCCTCAGGTTCTCCCACTCGATGTCAAACAACTCCTCGTCGAGCGGGCCCTCGTAGACGGCCGAGTTGTTGGCTTGGCCAAGCTCGGGCATGATCTCCCAGAACTTCCCGTTCTTGATCACCCTCATCCGTTCGTCGGTCAGGTCCGAGTGGCTGAGGGTGGCCGCGCGACGAACGCCGCCAACCTGAACGATGTCGGCGATCTTGCACGCGATGCGATGACACTCGACCGAGTCAAGCTGGCGACCCTCAGCTCCACGCATGATCTCTCGGGTGAACGCCATCAGCTCGCGAAGGGGCTCGGGTCCAGAGGCGTACCCTCCTTTGGTAACAAGTCGGCTGCCAGCCGGGCGGATCTTCGAGTAGTCGAACTCGATCTCAATCCCGTTGTACCACGAGAGCATGCCCGCCTTGAACGCGTCGCACCAACCCTCGGTGTCGTCGGGGATGACGAACTGGCCGGCGGGCTCGTCCATCGGGATGATCGGACCGACCTCGGGCAACTGGGAGATAAACTCGGACTCGACGCTGAACGAACACCCAGTCCCCTGCATCAGGACGTAGAGCAGCTCGGCGAACGAATTGACCGAGTCGAGGGCGACCGCGGCACAGTTGAACGCGCCGACTTCGCAGCGTTCGAGGCTAGGTCCGGCCATCTGAATGACGCGCATGCTAGGGAACGCCGAGAAGCTCAGGAGACCCTCCTCCAGCTCGACCCAGATGCCATCCGGCAGCTCGAACAGCTTGTAGTCCCGGAAGTACGAGATGACTCGCTTGGTCGTCTCGGGCCACGTCTCGCGCCGGCCAAGCTCGGGGATGAAGCGGGCGTACTTGTCGAGACGCTGGAACTCTTGGATATCAGAAAGCATGCCATTCACTCTTGTTCAGGGGGACAATTCGAAGGGTGGTCCACTTTGTCCCACCTGGGAGGCTAAGTTCTCTTCCTGTTCGGCGGCTAAATCGGGTGCTCGTTCCCTTGAGCCGGATGAACCGTTTGGTTATCTTGAGGACTTGCCTCACGTTGCGCCGCTCTGGTTGCCCAGGCGACTCCCCGACGACTTCTACCCAATCGCCGGGTCTCATGCGGACAACCTCTTGACGCTCTTGTAGGTCTCGTTGAGCTTGGGGAACTTGCTGGCGATTCGGTGCATGTCGAGGCGGAACAGCCTTAGCCTTCCGGGGTTCTTGGCGCGATGCCCCTTGTGGGTCGCCTGCGCTTTGATTCTCAACCACGCGAGCAGAGGGAGTCTTACGTGATCGGGTAGGTCGTAAACCCGACCAGCCTTGAAGATGAGGACCCGGCCGTCAGCCTGAATCATATCCTCCCGCTTGAGCGAGGCGCAGGCTCCGGGGCTGAACCCGGCGTAGTACATCAGACGCATGTACGCCTTGAGCCCAGCCGCCATGTCCTCCGGTATTCCGTTGAGCGCCTCGCGTTCAATCTCAAGGTACTGGTCCTCAGTCAGAATTTCTAGGTGGGACCGGGTGCTCTTGCGCTCCCAGCCTAGCTGCTTCTCGAACCACCGATTGAACCGACGGGTTACGCCCTTTGCCGCCATTCGCTTGGCGTTGGACATGGCCGCTACGAGGGTGCGGTTGTCGAGCATGTCCTTCTTCAGCCAGAAGTGCGCCGGGCGAAGGAACCTCCAATCTACCGTGTGCGGGTTGTCGATGTCAAGGACGACCTTGGCGACCTGCCCCATCATCTTCGGCGACATGCTGGGCTTGATTGTTCGGAAGTAAAAGTCGTGATCCTCAGCGCTGGGCGGCCTCTTGGCTCGTTCGAAGTACCAGTCAACCCAGTTCATTTCGTAAGCCTGTTGTGAAGGTGGCCGACACCCGCCGCCAGCTTGGCCCAGACGCCCGACGCGCTCAGGTCAACCCACGTGGTCCCCATGTTTCCATCTTCTTGGATGTGCACGAGGGCGAACCCCTGGGCGCCATCCTTCTCAACGTGCTCAATGACCGACATCAGCCAGCCAACGGCAACGGCCTTGCGACTCTCGGCATCGTCCAGCGGCCGGAAGCTACCATCCTCGTGAAACTCAGACATCGACTTTCTCCTCGTGTTCCTTCCAGGCGTTGGCGCCGGCCGCCGTCGGGTCCCTCGGGGGCAGGGGCTCGCGAGCCTCCACGACCTCGACCTTGAAGGTGTAGCCCTTCGTCCTCTCCTTGACCTCCGACCGAATCAGGCGCTTCCCATCCACGATTCGGTTGAGCCACTCCTTGAAGACGAACGAGATGGACCGGCTCGTGGGCTCCCGCCCGCCGAATGTCACGTCCTCCAAGGAACTCGCCAGGGTGTTGACGTAGTCCCGGTTGACCTGCCCGTCGTTCACCATGCGGAAGCACAGCTCGAAGACCTCGCGCGCCGAGAACCACTGGTCCCCGTACACGCTCGCCAGCGCGTCGATCGTAACGCCCCAGGTTGCCGTGGCGTTGTCGCTCCGAAGCTCAGCCTGCGTCAGGACGGGGTCGGGCATGCCAGCCCACACGAGGGCCGAGCGGACCGTCTGGCTCCACGCGCCGAACGACCCAAGGGGCGGGATGTCCTGGGAGGGCGAGCCAGCCAGGATGTAGCTCCGAACTAGGCTGATGGCCGCCGAGATGTAGATTGAACGGTTCCCCTTGACGTGCGAGATGATGTCCGGGTACTTGAACCCGCTGGCCTCCTCGGGGCGCTCCATGTTCGGCCGGAGGTAGCACCTGAGGGTCCGGCGGGCGAGGTCGCCTTGGATGGTGATGTTGTTGCCGGTGGCCATCCACATGGCGCGGCTCCTCAGCTTGATCATCTTGGAGATGCCAAGGATGCGGGCTGACCAGACATCGGAGGTCAGGAGGGCGTCCATCGTCGCGCCGCCGATCGGCTTCTTGACGTTGTCGATTAGGACCGTGCGGGCGCCGTTCATCAGGATAGACGTGACCCGCTTCTCGAACTCAACCTCGTCCACCTGGGCCTGCCGGGGCGCCACCTTGCCCGTTGCGATCAGGCTGCTGATGTCCGCTAGGAACGTCTTGCCGGCTGACGGCGTGCTTGCGTCGAACAGGATGAGGGGGACCGGGCCGGGGATGGCACCTCGGACGACCGGCGTGATGATGGCACTGAGCGCCACCGACTCGTGGGCCGGCTTCTCGAAGGGGAACTGATGAATGAGATCGCGAAGGATTCCGAGGGCTTCGTCACGGCCCAGGTTCGGGTTCACGTCCCCGAGGTCGGCCGTGTCAAGATAGATTGCCTGCTTGGGGTAGTAGCCGGGGTCCACGAGCGGCGTCCCGTCCGGCATGATGGTAGGGCAGGCCAGGATTTCCTGAAGCTCTTGGATTGACGTGCCAAACTCACCGCGCGTCGCGATGATGCTCACGAGGTCCTGGGGGCAGTCGGCCGGGAGCCACTCGTCGAGCTTGGAGTTGTACTTCTTGAAGAGGACGACCCGCTCGATGGCCGCGCGGAGAGCCGACTGAGGGACCTCCTCCATGGCGAGGAGACCCTCGATGTCGCGAACCATTCGGACGAGCCGGCCTCCCTGGTTGAAAATCTTGTTCGATTGGGTCCTTTGTCCAAGAGCCAGGAGGGTCTCGTCAACCGCTCGGAGCATCTGGCCCGCCGAGATGTTGACCTCGGAGCGCCGGTTCGGCTCGGGTACGATCCCAGTCTCGGGGTCGGGTTCGGGGACCGCCGCTCGACTATACTTGAGGGCGTTCGACGCAATGCGGGCGACCTCGGACTCGTCCAGCGGGTCCTCGATCTTGGCGTCGTTGACCGCCAGGAGGAACAGGCGCAGGTACTCCTCCGGGATCTCCGGGAGCGCCCGCACGATCTTGCCACCGAGGCTGAGCAACCCGGTGTTCCGGCCTTCCGAAAAGTCCTTGTCCCACACGGAGTTGTAGACGGGGGCGAAGGCCAGCTTCTTGATATCCGGGAGGTCGCCCAGCTCCTTTATCGGCAGGATTCCCATCTTGCTGAAATCGAATGGGCGAGCCTCAAGGACCCCGTCGCGGGTCACGAACGGAAGGCGGTAGATGCGGGTCCAGTCGGGCAGATGGTCCACCCGGACGCCAACCCGGTTGATCTCGTTTCTGAGGGCCGTGTGAAGGCTCTCGTACTTCTCGGGGCTCAGAGGCTCGGGAAGCTCCCAGACTAGGCGGTACCCACCCTTGGTCCGGTACCAGCCGGCGGTCGCGAAGGCGGGCGAGTGCGCCAGGAGGGCGAGGTTGGCGTCGAACCACTCGTCAGTCGCGTTCCGATACTTCTCTTCGTCCTTGCCGGGGGCGTCGATGTCGAGGGCAATCACGCGAGCGCGAGGGTCGAGCCCAAGCTCCCGCATCTTGTTGAGCCCTCCCTTCATCAGGCGCGGCTGACTCTCCTGGTTGACGATGACGGTTGTGAAGCAGTATTCCGGCCCAGGGTACGTCCCCATAAGGGCCTGACGGAGGGGCACGACCGGATGCTCGGGTATGGGCATCTCCAGCTCGGTTGAGCCGTCCCAACCGGGTGGAGTGTACACATTCCAGACGCAGACGAGAGGCTCGACACTAGCATTTCCCATGCCACATCCTAGCAGATGACGGTGGACAGAGGAATCCCCGGTGAGTATAGTTGTTGCAATGCCTTGGGAACACGTTAGCGCAAGCCAACTCGACACCTATCTTTCATGCAACCGTAAATGGTGGCTTGACAAGATAGGTGCGGACAGCGTGCGCGTTGAGACCGCCAGCCAGCTCCTCGGAACCGAGGTTCACAGCAACCTTGAGAACTACCTCCTGGGGACTGGTCCCCTGGACCACCCGCTCCTAACCTTCAACACGTTCGCCTCGGCGGTCAAGTCCAGAGGTCTGGAACTTCTCATTGAGTACGAGTTTCACGTACCTGGGCCGAGGGAGCTTCTGGGGTACATCGACCTCGTGATTGTGGATCACGAGAAGAAGACGGTTGAAATCTGGGACCACAAGACGACCAAGGACTGGCGTTACGCCAAGTCGGCCGCCGAGCTGATGACCAACCCTCAAGGTAGCTTCTACGCTCACGTCATGAGTCTAAAGTTCGGACCGGAGTACACCTACTTCTTCGGTCACCACGTGATCCTAACCACCAAACCTCAGCCGGAAAGGCTCGTTCAGGTCGAATTCACGCCAAGCATGATCAGGCTGGCGGGTGCCAACATCGACATGATCGTTCGCGCGATGATTCAGACCTCTGAGCTTGAAGACGGCCGAGAGGTGAGTCCTACTTATAGCTCCTGCTTCAAGTACGGCAGGTGCCAGTATTATGCGAAGTGTAAAGGAAACGAACCGATGCCCAACCTAGCCTCGATGACCCAAGCCACGGTGGACACACCCGATACCTCCCGTCGCCTCTTCCCGGAGGAGGTCTACGTCGACTGCGTCCCCTTCAACAAGCCGTACACGAACTTCGCCGAGTGGACGAAGGGTCTGGAGGAGGAGTTTAAGGCGGACGTTGGCCGGGACGCCATTACCCTGAAGTACGCTGAGGGCGTCATCGCGATCGCCGCCAAGGCCCGGGACATCCTCGACGCTCCCCGGTTCCTGTTCATCCGAACGGCCGATGCCGCGGGCATGAAGTACCTCGACCTCGTCGAGACCAAGACCTCGGTTGTCCAGAGCGTCCGCTGATGTTCCAGTGCCTTCTTGAGGGCAACGGAAGGGTGGCGAGCATTCGGATGGTGGAAGACTTCCACTGGATAGTCGATCTGACGATCGACGAGGACCAGAAGAAGTCCTACACCGAGAAGTACAGGCACATGGCGTTCAACCGGGCCTTGAACTGGATAGACAAGGGCCTACTCAAGTAGGATGGACCCAGACCTGACCCCGGAAGAAGCCGCCATTCACTTCGAAGTTGACGTGTTGGTGGAACTCTGGATGAGGACAGGTGAAGGTTGGCCCCTAATCATCAAGGCCAGGAAGGGCTGCAAGCACCGCTGGGGGCCCGTAAGATACCTTGACACAGCCTCCTACGTCGAGTGCGTGGCTTGCGGGGTAGCGGAACGCGTATGACGGCTGAAGAAGAAGCGATCCGTTTCGAGTTTGAGGTCCTGGCTGAGATGGACGGGATGGGTGACCGCATGACAACGGCGACGGCCAACAAAATCCTGGCACTCAGGCGCACTTGCCCTCATACTGAGGATACTCAGTTCGGCTACTACATCAGATGCAAGGCTTGCGGAACGTTGAAGGCGCGAGTCATGTTTAGAGAGGACCCGTGATGGATAGGGTTCCAAGATTTTCCGAAGACCTGCTGAACGAGGAGCAACAAGCACTCGCGTTTGAATTTGATGTCTTGTTTGGGATGAAAACTCACATCATGTGGGACTCGGTACACGTTGCACGAACCCGGTGTGATCATCTCTTCTGGACGAGAAACGGGCATCTGCATGGGACCCGGCTTTGTCTGGTCTGTCGGAAGCAATTGAAACCCTCAGAAGGGGTTGATGGCGCAGAGTTTAATAGATGGGAGGATTCCTGAACCTTCGAGACCTAGTACCTCCGCGAACTGTCTTCTCAGAGACAGACAGAGTAATGGCGCTCCCCCTGGTCACCGAGATCAGTCAGGAAGCGCTTGATTACGCTGAGTCATTGCGCCTTCCTGGTGGAACGATGCAGCTCAAGGTGCCCCAAGCGGACGCCTTGTTCTCGATCCACAAGTACGGAGGGTTGATTGGGGTCCTCGGGGTCGGCGTCGGGAAGACGCTCATCGCTTGGCTTGCTGGAAGGGCGGCTGAGGCACAAACCGTAGTCATCCTGATGCGCCCTCCCGACGTGAAGAGCTATAACGTCGAGATCGAGAAGTACAAGAAGCACTTCGACCCCGGCTCGTGCACCATCCACGTCATTCCGTACTCCAAGCTGTCTGACCCCCGCTTCGGCGAGATCCTCGACGAGATCAGCCCGGACCTGATAGTCGCGGATGAAGCCCAGACCCTCATGGGGGACTCGACCCGCGCCAAGCGCTTCTGGAGGTACCGCGAGGAACACCCCGAGACGACGCTCGTGGCCATGTCCGGCACCATGATCAAGGGGTCGGTGGCGAACGCTGCTGAGCTAGCCGAGTTTGCCCTTGGGGTTAGGAGCCCCCTTCCTCATCGCGGCCCGCATCTTGAGACGTGGCAGCACGTCTTGGACCCGGCTGGAATGGGGTCTCCCGATGAGATGAGCTGGTTCCACGAGCGCGTGGTTCGGCCGATGGGTGTGGACCCGAACGAGTTCAGCCGACAGGAAGCTGCTCGGTTGGCCGCCGGCCGCCGCTTCGTTCAGAGTCAGGGGGTCGTGTTCACCCCCTCAGCCTCGACCGACCTCCCGCTTGAGATTCACAAGATCGCGGTCCCGATGCCGGAGTCCCTCCAGGACTTCATCGACGAGGTCAAGAAGAACCGGGTGACCCCCGACGGCGAGGATGTCATCTGGACCGACATGCAGGCGGCCAACGTCTCCCGCATGATTGCGTCCGGGTTCTACACACGCTGGAAGTGGGAGGATGTCCCAGGCGGACGGGACGAGGAGTGGCTTGCCCGACGGTCGGCCTGGGGGAGGTCGCTGGCCTCGGAGCTGAAGAATAACAGCCGCAAGGGCTACGACAGCCCCAAGCTCATCGGCGACTACGTCCTGGCTGAGGCCATCCTCGACAAGAAGATGGTCGAGCGGTCCACCCTTCACTTCAACCGCTGGGCGTGGGGCGAAGTTGAGCACCGCATGGTCCCCGAGACCGTGCCGGTCTGGTTGAATACGTTCCTGGTCGACTACGCTCTTGAGGCGTACAAGGACCAGCCCGTAATCTTCTGGTACAGCCACCAAGCCATGGAGCAGGAGTTCGCTCGCCGCGGGGTTCCCGTGTACGGCGCGAGTACATTCCTTGATGGCCCGGCTCGTCAGGTCGCAGCCAGCATCCAGGTTCACGGAACGGGTCGGAATCTGCAGGACTGGGACCACGCGGTCGTCCTTGAGCATCCTACCGACGGCGTCGCCTGGGAGCAGCTACTCGGGCGGCTTCACCGGCAGGGTCAGACTCGTCCCGTCCGCTTCGACCTGCTCATCTCCCACGAGACTATCAAGTCGGCCATCCGGTCGGCTATCGAGAACGCGAAGTTCATCCAGTCCATGCAGATGACGCCTCAGAGGTTGCTGACGGCCACCTGGGTCTAACCTCGACTCCAGCGCCATTCGGCGAATGGTCAGGATGAGAATGAGCAGCTTAGAGCCAGTCATCGGGATACAGGGATGGTTGAGCGTAGAGAGGCGCTCCGTTGCCCTCTTTTCTCTTCAGCATGACGTACTGGATGAACGAGCCAGGGTATCCCTCCATGTCTTCCATCGCTAGTGCCCAGAACTCAGCGGCGTCAACTTCAGCCGGTGTATTCAGAGATGGCCTTGTTGGAGCATTGGCGAAGGCCCTGCGGCCTACTAGGGTCCACATGTCGTTCACCTCTACCCCGGCGAACCTGACCTCCTCGTCCGATGGCAGGTAATATCCCTGTGTTTCGTAGTAGGGGATGTGGTGCTCGCTGACCATGGCTACGTGGTACCTCATGCTATCGTACATACGCACCCATTACGATAAGTCTAGCTACACAGTTCTTACGTAACGAGAGTTAGACTGACTACTTGGTCACGAGTTCTGGTAACGGGAATGAAAACCAAGCGTTAGGCTCAGTTCACATTTCTTACGTAACGAGCGAGACGAGATTTTGGGCCAAGCCGGGGAGCCTGATCGAACTCGACGAACACCACGCACGGGCACGCACGCGCGTAGTAACACATGAGGCCCCAGTCAAGTGGGAAAGTTCAAATTCTAAGAGACCAGAGAGACAAGACTTGTACCCCCATGTGGAAATGAGCGGTCCTATAGTATATGTAACGCGTGTGCGTGCGCGCGTATGGGAAGCCCAGGATTCGATCACGCTACCCGCCAGCACTTGGAATTCTCGTCTCGCTCGTTACGTAAGAAGTGTGAACGAGCTAAGTACCTGAATTTGATTGTGACGAGCGTTCGGACCTAAAACAGGCCATCCCGTAAGTACCCGAATTTGATTGTGACGAGCCCAAGTGACCGAAACTATTCACTTGGTCTTTTGACTGTTCGAGCGGTCCATCGGAGCGTACACTACCTGCATGAAACTTGAGCCTCCGACCCCTTTCCCCGAAATCGACCAGGAAACGAACCATGACGAGTTCGAGGACCTCGTGGCTACCACCCTACTAGGGGACCCCCTAAGCTCAGTCCTAGACCCCTTAGACCCACCGCCCAGGGCATATTTTCGTCTGCCCACCCGGGCCCTCTACGGATTGCACCTGTCGAGGGACTGGACCCTCACTCGACTTTATACCTGGGTAGGAGTAGAAAACGTGCCACCGGAGCTTGACCTCGAAGACGAGAGTTCATACACTCCTAGCACTCGGGGAGCAGCCCCAATCAACAACGAGGAAGTGAATGACGGAAGACAAGGTGCCGCGCGAGAAGACCATTCGTCAGCGAGTCATCGTCGAGGTAGATGGCGAAAGCCTCAAGATCGTCGAGACGTTGCCGACTGAGCTTACGCTTCAGAAGGCGTACACGAAGCTCGGGCAGCTCATCCGAGCCGACAAGAAGATCGGGGCGACCCGAAAGCTGGAGCTGATCCTCCGCTAAGCGCAGTGCTCAAGCGGATAAGATGCTAGATGGAGACGGAACTCAATCCGTCAAGGGGAAAAGAAGATGGGTGTTTTTGCAGACCTGGCCGACGCTGACATGTTCGAGAAGGGCTTCTACTTCAAGCCCGGTCGCTACGAAGTCGAGATCAAGAAGGTCGCCCGCGAGAAGTCGAAGCGCAAGCCGGGGGTGAGCCACTTCAAGATCATCACGAAGATCATCTCGTGCGAGAGTATCGACGGGGGTCCTGCGCCGTTCAAGGCGGGTGACGAGGTCAACGCGATCTACGACCTGAGCAAGGCTTCGGGTCCGTCGAACGCCAAGATGTTCGTGCGCCGCGCCGCGCAGCAGTTCGCCCTGAACAGGGGTGTGTCGGAGGCTGACCTCAAGGCTCTCGACAAGGAGTTCGCCCCGAACGCCCCCTTGGAGGCCAACGGCGAGCACCCGAGCGAGAAGCACTTCGCGGCCTGCGTGGGCCCGGACAGCATCCTCATCGGCATGCGCATCCACGTCGACGCGTTCAACAACGCCGACAACACGTTCACCAACGTGAACTGGGTGCCGCGGGCCGAGGGTGCAGTTTCGGCGTAAGAGACTTGACCTTGCCCACTTAGGTGAGTAAGGTCTAAGTGTCGGGGGAGGGGAACGGATGAATGGTGGCGTGCCATCGGAAGTCAGTCCCTCCTCCGGGTTGTCCGATGTAGCTCAGCCTGGATAGAGCACCGGCTTGTGGCGCCGGGGGTCGTCAGTTCGAACCTGACCATCGGACCCAAAACATATTGCGGGATGGCGCAGTCTGGTCAGCGCGTCGGGCTCATAACCCGAAGGTCACGGGTTCGAATCCCGTTCCCGCTTCCAAAAGTCAGGCTAGGTTGGGGGTGTTTGGTATCCTACACCTCAGTTGGTCACCTCGACCTAGCCGGGCTTGTCCCATCAGACCCAGATCAAGCGGACATGTCCACGAGCGGAGAGCGCTCACTCAGATGAGTTTGAGTTGGCTCCGTCGCCGATAGTTGCGTTTGGGGTTGCCTGAAAAACAGATAATGCCAGAGGGCCGGCAACCCGAGGCGACGAATACGGAAGAGAGGAGGTACTCTCGGCGCGGTAGTTCGCTGCCCGAGCGATGGTGGGGTAACTCCCGTCGCGTGGACGCACCACACAAGTCAACCCGCGGTCCTCTCGGGGTCACTCCCTTTTCATAACGCGGGCTAACACGATCTCGGCAGCCGGACAATGCCGATAGGCTTCTGACTGAAGAAGTCATCGTCCCCTTACCAGGAGCCACCGTGAACCTTCGAGACTTGGTCCCGCCCAGCCCCAAGGTCCGCGGTGGCTTCATCCCGTCGCCAATCGCGCCCAAGGCAGATGGCAAGCGACACCTGTACTTCGACTGCGAGAGTCACCTGATCACTCAGGAAGACCGCATTCCGCCGCTGGTCTGCCTCCAATACGCGTTCGACGACGACGAGCCGGTCATCCTGGGGGGAACCCATGAAGAAATTGCGACCATCCGACCGCTCTTTCTCAAGTGGCTGGACGACCCCAACATCATCTTCGTGAGCCACGGAGGGTTCTTCGACTTCAGCGAGATGCTGGAGTTGAACAACTACAAGAACGGGAGCACGCCCGAGCAGGACAAGCTCATCCTGAAGGTGGTCCGGGCGGCCCTTGCCGGCCGAATTCGCGACACCGTCGTCATGGCCAAGCTCAACGCCATCGAGTTCGACTGGCTAGAGTTCGATCGCAAGATGTGGACCAAGCCGGAGTTCAACCTCGCGTATCTGGCTAAGCGGTTCACCGGACAGGAAGTCGTCGGCAAGACCGGCCCGGACATCTGGCGACTCAGGTACAAGGAACTTCACGGTCTCCACCCCGACCTGTGGCCTGAGGCGGCTCGCGAATACGCCCTAATGGACGTGGTCCACCTCAGGGATACTTACAGGCAGCTCCGCAAGAACACGTATGCGGACGAAGCCTTCCAGACCGCCGTTGCCTGGGCCCTGTACCTCATGGGTCTCTGGGGCATCCACACTGACCCCGTGCGAGTCGCCGCCTGGAGCAACTACGTCGAGCCGAAGGTAGCCGCCGTCGTCAAGAAGCTGGTCGCGCTCGGGCTCATGCGGTACAACAACCCCAAGCTCAACACTGAGAAATACGGGGAGGCGATCGCAGCAGCGGCTCGCGCTCAGGGCAAGGAACCGAGATTGACGCCCAAGGGCAAGATTGCCCAGGATGCCAAGTACGTGGCCAGCCTAGGGGCTCCATTCCTCCTGAACAAGGACACCTGGAGGGAGCCCCGGTCCCCGTCCCAGAACGAAGGCGTGATCAAGGCGCGGGTCAAGAAGTGGTACGAGGACCGAGGTCTTACCGTGCCTATGACCGACGGGACCAAGAACGAGGATGGGAGCTGGAAGAGCCCGCCTGAGGTCTCGATCGCCCGGGATGCTCTTGAGGCGACTGACGACCCTGGCCTCCTCATGCTGGCTGAGATCGGAGAGTACGCCACCCTGATCTCTACTTTCCTCCCCGCCTTCAAGCGGGCCAAGGTCCTTCATCCCTTTTGGAATCCGATCGTAGCAACCGGGCGGGTTAGCGTCTCGGCGGGCAAGGGGACCGATGCGGCCGGCGTCAACCTCAACAACATCCCGACCCTGGTCGGGTTCCGCGAGTGCTTCGTAGCGCGCCCCGGCTACGTCTACTGGGACGGCGACTACGATCAGGCTGAGCTTTGCTCGTTCGCTCAGGAGTGCATCGACAAGTTCGGCTACTCCCAGATGGGAGAGATGATCAAGACCAAGCGGGACCTCCACTCGGTCATTGGCGTGCGCCTCGTTCATCTCTTCGGGGAGAGCCACCTGTTCAGCTCTAGTGATCCGGTCGAGCAGGAGGCCGAGTTCAAGAAGGGGAGGAAGCGCGGGGGCAAGTTCTACACCTGGGGCCAGTTGGCCAAGGCCGATAACTTCGGGCTATTGGGCGGACTTGGGGAGGCAACCTTCACCGAGTGGGCCCGCGCGCAGTACGGCGTCAACCTTCAGGCCGGCAAGTTCAAGCCGATGAAGGAGGCGTGGCTCGACACGTTCCCCGAGGCGCGCGACCTGTTCGCTTGGGTAAACGCTCAAACCCGCACGTTCGACAAGAAGTTCACCTTCGTGCAGCACAGGTCGGGTCGGCGGCGCGGCGGCTGCAACTATACAGTTGGATGCAACACCGGCTTCCAGGGTCTTACGTCGGATGGGGCCAAGAATGCGCTCCTCAAGATATTCATCGAAGCTCACACCGAGGGCTCTGACATCTACGGGGTGCGCCTCGTGGCCTTCATCTACGATGAGTTCCTGATCGAAGTTCGACGGGAGATCATCGACCGGGCTCACGAGCGGCTCAAGTACCTCATGAAGGTCGGGATGGAGGAGTACACGCCGGATGTCCCGGCCGGGTCAAGCGCCGAGGTCATGCTCCACTGGTCCAAGGCGGCCAAGCTGGCTGTCGTGGATGGCAAGATCGTACCATACGACGAAATCACCGAGGGCCTATGGTCCGGTCTCGCGCGGTTCCTAGGTTGGACAAATGAAAGTAGGGGACCAAGTAAAGGTGACGGAGCAGTGCAAAAGGTGTAACCCTCAGACTATCGGGAGAGTGGGCGTTATCCGACGTACTTGGATAGGGTCTCCTCATCAGATTGAAGTGGAACTGTACGCAACCCTCACCCTGCCTAGCAGAATCACAACATTCTACCCTACTTCCATCGAACTAGATGGAGTTGACATGAAGACAGTAAACAATGTAAAGGTGTACGAAGAAGGAGATCACATCCGGGTTGTCCAAGGGGTCCACGCGGGGAGGCTCGGGCGAGTCGGCAAGGGTCGGAACGGCAACGAGATCAAGGTGTACCTTGACCCCTTGCTCGGCGAAGGGTCAGACCGAGTCGAGTGGAAGCTCCCCTGGCAACTTGAGCTGATAGAGGGAGCCCACTCGTATAAAGTTCAGGCGGTGCGCGACGACGGCGTGCTTGGCGTGCTTCACCTCTCGATGCCGGACAGCTCGTTCGTTCCGAGAAGCCCAGACGCCAAGGCGCCTCTCATCGTCGTGGAAAACGGCCTCGTCTATCAGCATGACTCTGTTCCGGTCCCGGAGAGTGTCTATGCTGAGATCAACCGCCTCTGGCAGGCTGGCTTGAACGCCAAGGCCCACTGGCACGCAGCCTATCGTACTTGGTACGCCAAGATCGAGGAGTAATCATGTCCACCGTTAGCTTCACCAGCCACGTTCACAAGACTTCGAACCCGGTCCAGGACCGCGAGTTCGACAAGTTCTCGGCGACCTTCACCAAGAACTTCGAAATCCTGACCCAGGGCGAGTGCACGCTTGTCATGACCGAGGCGACTGGGCTCTTCGACACGTTCCTCCGGGGACTCCCGCTGGACCAGCGCGGGCACTACGACTGCCGGGAGTGTCGCAAGTTCGTGGACCGCTTCGGCGGGCTGAAGGTCATCCTCCCGACCGGGCACGAGACCACCATCTGGGACTTCAAGGTCCCCGGCGTGCACTCGTTCGACGACGCGCTCAACAGTCTCAAGGCCAAGGTGAGCCGCGCCAAGATCGACACCGCCTTCGTATCCCCTAGCCTCCAGTGGGGGACCAAAAAGAACTACGTCGAGAGGGGTCCGTGGAAGGGAACGACGTGGACTCACCTGAACCTGACGCCGCCCGGCAAGTTCAGCTACTACAGCCCGGTCAAGAACTCGGAGCAGCGCGCGGCTGAGCTGAAGGAGGACTTCGGCATGCTGAAGCGGGGGCTCGACGAGTTCAGCCTGGAGACCGCCAAGCAGGCCGTGCATCTTCTCCTCAGCGGTGGGCTCGACCGCGCGGATAAGGCCATTCACATCGCCAAGTGGTTCGTTACTCTTCACGAGAACCTCGTTGGCATCTCGCGCAACCATCGCCGCCGCGACAATCTCATCTGGTACGCGGTCTCGAAGGCTCCGGTTGGCTTCGCCCACATCAAAGGTTCGATGATCGGGACCTTGCTGGAGGACATCCAGGAAGGCAAGCACTTCGAGGCGATCAAGGCGGCCTGGAACAAGAAGATGGACCCGCTGAAGTACCTTCGCCCCCAGGCGCCGCCCAAGGCCGGCACGCTCGTTCAGGCGAACAAGCTGGTCGAGGAGCTGGAATCGGCGGGCGCCTTCAAGCGGCGGTTCGCTCGGCTGGAGGACGTGGCCCATCGCGCCATCTGGCTGCCCAAGACCTTCAAGAAGGAGGTACTTCCGGCTGACAGCCTGTTCTCGGCGGTCAGGGCGCGCCCAGGCAAACTCCCGGAATCCAACCTCATGCCGATCCCCGGCTACGCCCTCATGACGTGGGTCAAGTTCCGAGACACCGTGCTGCCGAACGCCGCCAAGATCGAGTACCTCCCCCACTGGGGAACTCAGAACTTCGTCGGCATGCTGACGGCGGCTGACCCGACTGCGCCCCCGATCCTCCGGTGGGACAAGGAGGACGACCGCAACCCGGTCAGCCTGTACATGTACGCGCTCGGGTCGAATGCCGGGGACTGGGGACTGCGCGCCGCCTCGAAGGTTCAGGTCAACGCCATCATGACTCGCCCCGGCGAGTGGACGACTCCCGATCGTTCGGATGCCGGCATGGTCTTCGTGCTCGAAGGGGCCGTCGACCGAAAGGGTCCCGGGCTCGCCCTGTTCCCAGAGACCCTGAAGTCGGAGTACCACGGCGTCCGCGCGGCCATCGAGGCGCTCAACGCGACCCGTCAGCCGACCGGCATCGGTTCGGCCAACGGCATCTTCTTCTCGGAGAAGGCTCCGTGGGTTGGCGCCAAGTTCACGGTCACCAACCGGGACGGGACCTCGCGCGACTACCAGATCGATCGGTGGGACTGATGGAAGGCATCGCGATTCTGCTTGGCTTGGCCATCCTGGGGATTATCGTCGGGTACGACCCGCTGGCCTATGACATACCGGACGAAGACTATCCGGTCGATGAGGAAGGACCATGAGACTTGTTTACGTAGCCGGACCGTACCGAGGCAAGACGGAGGCCGAAATCGCGCTCAACATCGCCTCGGCTCAGCAAGTTGGCAAGTTGGCGGCGGACAAGGGGTGGTACCCGGCCATCCCTCACAAGAACACCGAGGGCTTCGAGCATCTGGCGCCTGACCTCGGGGATGCTTTCTGGCTCCAGGGTACGCTTGAGCTGATGCGCCGCTGCGACGCCGTCGTCCTGTGCCCCGGATGGGAGTTCAGTACCGGCACGCTGGGCGAGGTGGAAGAGGCACTAGCACTCAAGATTCCAGTGTACAAGACTGTGCGCGATTTGCCGGACATCTCGGGGAAGACGCATGTCGAACTTCAAAGTCGGTGATCGAGTCAAGTGGTCGGTGGGTGCTGGAGCCGAACTCAAAGGAACACTACAGGTTCAGAAAGGCACGCCAAACGTTGTCTATTGGTCAGCCAAGGCGGACAATGGAGTTACGTGGGAGCTTCTTCTGGAGAGCCAGCTCACCAAGCTACCAGAGGAGATCGACGACTACGGGGTGAACGACGAACGGTGCAACCCATACTCTCAGCACCCTTCAATCAAACCCCTTGGCCCAGAGACCACGATCGCGCTCCCCGGGACCAAGTACGACGGAGGTAAGAGTCGGGTGGACCTCATTCCTGCCCGCGAGCTGCTCCAGATCGGCGACGTGCTGGCCTTCGGCGCGACCCGGTACGCACCGGACAACTGGAAACAAGTGCCGGATGGCAAGGCGAGGTATCTCGCGGCCACCCTCAGGCACCTCTACAAGCACATGAGCGGGGAATTGCTCGATACCGAGCCGTACCCCGACGGCAGGCCGGGCAGCGGGTTGTCCCATCTGGCGCACGCGGCTACCAGCCTCCTGTTCCTGATGCATTTTCAAAACGAAGAGGAGAACGTCAAATGATCGCTTTCATTTCGGTTGCTTACTCGGTGGTCCACCGCCACCTGTCGCGTCACGCGCTGACGCTCGCTCACACTTGCCACCTCGGCGTGGCCCCCGCCAGCATCCTCGTCGCGTTCGAGTGGGGCAACGTCCTGATGGGGTTCGCCGGGGTAGTGGCTGTCGTGATCGGGGACAAGTTCAACGAGCTGCACGACCGCAACCATCCGGCTAGCCCGCCGCGGGCTCACTTCAGGTCGAGGCCGTGACACCCAACTCCATCTGGAACACGGAAGCCTTCGAAGGGATCAACGAGAACCAGATTGACGTTCGAACCCTCCGAGACATCGTGGAGAAGGCTAGGTACCAGCCCGGAACGTTCGACGGGCACTTGCGTTTACCCGTGTCCCTTGGCTACCAACTTCACGACCTCATGAACGCGTGGAGGCGACAACCCGAGCGCGACATGAGCCTGTCAGCGTTCAAGGACCTCGACTTTGGCGTCCTGTGGGTATCCGCCCAGCGGCTCCAAGGCGAGGCCCGAGAATTCGCCCTCGGGGTACTTGCCGACACCGTACCCGTGCCTATCAAGAGGATGGTCGAGGTCCAGATTGCAATGGACAACCAGCTCAAGGCTATTCAAGACTTGGCAGACAGCATGTCAACCTTGACCAAGGCAATGGAAGCTCTCCACGAGGACATGAAATCATATGGAAGCTGAACGCAAAGGAACCTGGGCGCGCGTGGTGCTCGACAGCCTTCATCCGGAGAACGGGGCCCGACTGACGACGCTTGAGCTGAACTACCCGTACATCATCCACGCCGAGTTCATGACCCACTGTGCGTTTGCCCGCAACGCCGCTAGCAGCCGGGCCATTCGAACCAGCAAGATGATCAAGGCTGTTCAGTCCGACCCGTTCATACCTCGGCGTTTTCCCCGAACGGCCAACCCCGACCTTGGCATGAACCCCGACGGCTTCCTGGAGGGGGACGAGGCGGCCGAGGCTGAGCGTGCCTGGATGGAGGCTATGGACTGGGGGTTGAACGGGGCGCGGGTCTTATCGGGACTCAAGGTCCACAAGCAGATCGCGTCCCGCGTTCTCATGCCGTTCATGCACATTCGGACCCTGGCGTCGGCAACCGAGTGGGAGAACTTCTACAACCTGAGGAGCGACTCGAACGCCCAGGACCAGATTCAGGACCTCGCCATCTCCATGAGCTACGCAATGGGGTCCAGCGTGCCGGTCCCCCGGCGACACCATCTCCCATTCATCTTGGAGGGTGAGCCCGAGGACTTCATGGCGTCGGCCGGCCGCTGCGCTCGCATCTCGTACTTGCAGCACAACAACAGCATCGACATGGCCAAGGACATCGAGCGGGGTCTATCCCTCAAGAAGTCTGGGCACATGAGCCCATTCGAGCATCAGGGTATTGCCGACCCGGACGCCCGCGCCGACAGTGTTAGTGGCAAGTTCAGGGGATGGACGCAGTTCCGCAAGACCCTGAGTAACGAGGCAATTTGGCGGCCGGAGGCATCATGAACAAGTACAACGATTACACCTCGATCCCTCCTGCTGACATGCTGAAGCAGGACAAACAGGAAGCCGATCGTCTTCAAGCCAGGAAGGAGGCCGCGAGGCAGCAACTTCTGGTGCTGGACGCCAAGGTTCACGAACCCTTCTTCCTGAAGCGAGTCATGGAAGCTCACGAGAAAGGCTGGGTCCACCTGTCGATCAAGGCAAAGGACCTACCGTGCGCTCCAGAAGCGGCCGAAGCCTACTTCGAATCAAGGGGCTATCGAGCGTACTTCGGCAGCTTCAGTTTCGTCCCCTGGCGCAAGAGCCTCGAAGTGTGGTGGAGCTGATGAACTACTACGTAGCAGCCGCAATCTCGGGTCCGTACACGCTCGACCAGCTCAAGGCCATGAGGAAGGAGGGCAAGGTCAACTTCAAGTTCTTCAACGAGCAGGGGTTCCTCGTGGGCACGATGTATACCGACGGGCCGGTGCTACACGACCCCCCCGTTCCGTTCCCCCCTGGGGGGCCTCGCAAGCCCTCATGATCTCAATCTACGACTTTCCTCGGAAGCACGTTGCCAGGGTCCTGTTCGGTGATGATAGTGCAGCTAACGTCCGTCGAGTGGACGCCATGTTAGACGGTGAATCCAAGATGACGGTAGATATGTTCTGGGCAATCATTCAGCTTGAGCCCAGGATTGACATCCGGCGGTCGCTCCGGGACCTCTACGAGCGCTACGAGATGGCAACGTGGCGAAAGGCGCAGCGCGCCAAGGAGAAGAAAGATGAAGGTTGACGCGTGGGTCGTGACGATGTGGCCTGAGGAACACGTGATTCGCGCCTTGGGTCCAGACGACCCCGACGAGGAGGAGGCCGCCCTCCTGTTCCTAACCAAGCCGGCAGCCGACCACTACCGCGACGTGTCGGCGCCCGCTGGGAGTTCGGTCGTTCAGGTTTCGGTTGAGATCAAAGTTCAGAATCCTCCACCGAGCGAGACGAATTGGGCAGCAGCCGATGCAGGATTCGCAGTCGCCACCTCGTATCTTCGCAATTCCTGAAAAAATATGAGGATACATGGTTCGGCTCAAGCCGGGGTTGACCCACTGGGACCCAAACGATTGCTGCGACCCTGTGGAAGCTCTCATCGAGGAGCAGGCGGCTCTATTATATGAGATCGAGGTCCTAAGGGAAGGAGTCGGTGCCCTGATTGATAGGGATCGATGGAGGAAGATTGAAGATCTCATGACTGACTGTTCGCATGAGGTCATGTATGATTCACCTAAGTTTGCTGGGGTCTACCGGCGGCAAACATGGTGCGCCGTGTGCGGCCTCCAGCTCACATTCATAATAGAACCCGAAACTCAGCACCTCGTGAGAATCGTTCCCTGACTTTCTAACTTGCGCTTGACTTGCCGAACGGGGAGCCTAGGTTCCCGACACGAGGAACGGGAAACGAACAAGCCCGGCCCCAGGAGATACTAGATGGACACCCTGACCTACGAAGTAGATATTCGCCGCATCATGCTCATCCTCGGCAACATGATCAGCCCCGAGGGTGCTGAGGGCGCCCCTGCCCTCTTCATCGGCCCCCCGGGCGGCGGCAAGACCACGAACGTGAAAGAGTACGCTCGCCGCTACCTCGACGGCAACGTCCGGGTGTTCGGCGCTCCCCGCTTCGTCTCGTCCGACCTTGGCATCCCGGACCTTCGGAACGCCACGGACCACTACAAGTTCATCCCGCCCGAGGGTGTGCACGATCTCGTCAAGCAGCCCCGCGGCATGCTCTTCATCGACGAGTTGAGCCGGGCTCGCTCGGGTGACGTTCTCGGTGCCTTCCTGAGCCTCATCCTGGAGCACGAGACCGAGGCGATCAAGGCGAAGCACCTCCACATCTGGGCGGCCATGAACCCGTCCGACATGGTTGGTGGCATCAAGATCGACATCGCCTCGGGTAACCGCTTCGTGTGGTGCCCCTGGCCGGAGATCACGAACGAGCGTTGGATCGAGTTCAGCCTTCAGCGTGACGCCTTCACCGGCATTGCTTCGGACCCCTGGCCGACGGTCGACCCAGACTGGCGCGCGAAGTGGCCCGAGGTAATCAAGGCAGCGACCCTGACGGTGGCGGCGTTCCTCCGGCACGCCCCGGACATGTTCCGGTCGCCGGTACCCAAGGTCGCCCAGGCGTATGCAAACGAGCGTTCGTGGAGCCTCGCGGTCAGCGTGCTGGCGTCTTGCATGCTTCACGGGGCTTCGGCCGACGAGCGGCGCTACCTCATGACGGGTTGCGTTGGCGCGGGGGCTGGTCTCGCCTTCGTTCAATACCTCTCGGACGCCGGCATCCCGGACCCCGTGGACGTGGTCGCCGGGCGGGCCAAGCTCGCGGACCTGGACGCCTATCGGGCCTGGGCGGCGGCGGCCAGCGCCATCGACTACTTGAAGGTCAACGCCGGGGTCGATCGCAAGGCGTTCGTCACGAACATGGTGGGCATGTTCGGGTCCTACCCCGAGGTCGTGTGCCCGCTGGCGGCCCGCGTCATCGAGTCCGGGCTCTCGGGCCCCGAGTGGCAGAGCCTCTTTCAGAAGTGCCTCGCGCTTCGGGATATGAAGTAATGACCCCGAAGACAAGAAGGCTGGCCACCTTGCTGGGTGAAAAGATTGCCACATCCTTACACAACGAATTTGTTGTTATAACCTCGACCAGAGGACACAACTTCAAAGTGTCTGAGTTTCCCGGGAACTTAGTGGATGTGGTGCGAGCGCAGGCTGACCTTTCCCTGCCTCCTGGCGTGCGAGGTAGGGAGTTAGCCATAGACCTAGTCGTTGAGGTCTATCTTCAGCGAGGAGCTGAACTAACCCATTGACTACCGAGACGTGGTGCCCATGGTGCCCCTGACCAAGGAGACACACGATGACTGGCCCGACCCCGCTCCAAGCCGCCAAGCAGCGCATCCTCAGCTACTTCCCGCGGTTCAGCCCGATGTTCCTTCGGCTAGACATTCAGGTTCTCCCGGGGACTCGGGAGGCGTTCGTCACCGAGGATCTCCGGGTCGGCCTGGGGGACCTGAACCTGAGGGACGCCGCGGTGGCCGCCGGCACGCTCATGCACGAGTTGTGCCACCCGCTCCTGGGCCACTTCATGCGCCGCGGGGACCGCGATCCCAAGATGTGGAACGCTGCGACTGACATCACGATCAACGAGATGCTGGAACGTATGTTTGCCGACGTGGGTCAGGGCAAGTTCTCAACCGAGCCCGATTGGTACTTCGCCCGCACCTTTGGCCTGACCTTCGGCAAGGTCATCCCCAAGGCCGAGGAGATTTACGACCTCCTGATGAAGGACCCGAAGGCCCAGGAGAAGGTGAACGGGGGTCGCGTGTGCGGCTCGGGGGCAGGTAACGCCAACCCGATGGAGGGGCAGTTGACCCAGCGGGCCGACCCCAAGACGTTCGAGCAGGTCCAGTCGGCCATCGACCAGACCATGAACGAGATCAAGACGAAGGGTGGAACGCACGTAGGCCCCGGCGGTCGCCAGCCCGGCTTCGGCTCCGACGAGTTCACCATGTGGAAGGGTGTCAAACCCCGCCCGTCGGTCACTCGCTGGCAGGATGAGATCGGCGCGGTAATTGGGCTGGATATCCAGTCGGTGAAGGGCCGCACCTACGTTGAGGACTGGAGGACACCCGGCCGCCGCGGCATGGACTTCCTCCCCGGGGAGTACACTACCGTTCCCGACATCTCGGTCGTCGTGGACACGTCGGGATCTACCGATGGGACCGGCTCTACCGTGCTCGGCGAGATCGGCAGCATCATCACGACCTTCGGACCGACCCGGGTCCTCACGGTGGACGCCAAGGTCAAGGCCGACGTGGTCGTCTCAAGTGAAGAAGAGTTTCTGGCGGCGGCCAAGGGCGGCGGCGGAACAGATATGACTCCGGGCCTTGTCGCAGCAGGGGACGGAACTATTGTGTGCATCACGGACGGTGAGCTGTTCGGAATTCCCGACTTCGACCGCGTGGACGACGTGATCTGGGTGATCACGAGGCGGGGAGAGATCCCCAAGTGGATGACAAAGGTGGTGAGGGCATATGATTGACGTGAACAAGATGATCGTGTTGGCCGAGAGCGTGATCGAGACCCTGGAGCGAGACCTTGGTCTGAATTCGGTGGAAGTGGCGGGTGTCGTGGCGATGACGGGGTCGATCCTCGTTCAGCGTCACCCGAACCAGGCCACCTCGATCGATGCGCTCGGCTGCGCGGTGGCAGAGGGCGTGCACATCTACGAGGAGGTCAAGAAGGAGCAGGCGAACGACCCGATGGCTGACTTCCTCACGTCGATCGGGCTCGACCCGAGTGACTTCGAGCCGAAGCCCGAGGGTGACGAGGTCAAGGCCGCCTTCGTGGACGCGAACGGCAACCTGAGCCCGCTCAGCGGGTCGCTCTCCGACATCCTGGCGAAGCTCCTCAAGCGGGGATGATCGGTCTATCCGTAGCCCTGGCGGCGCGCCGCGCTCAGTTTCCCGAGGAGTTCGACCTCCTCGTTAGGCTGTCCGGCTCCGTCTTCAGGGACGGGAAGTCTCACTGGGACGTGTACGAGAATGCACTCCCGGTGAAGATCGAAGATTGGATGACAGTTACCAACAAGCTTGTTGACGCCTTCGGTCTCAGGCTTGTTGGTAACGTTAGGAAGGTAAGGCACGGGTACGTCAGGCTGCCATCTGGCGGTTTGCTGGATGCCTACGTTGATTCCAAGCGTGGGCTCTATCGAGAAGCCAAGATTGGCTGCGCCCGCTGGACATTTGACCTAGCTGCTATTCGATCTTGGGGTGAATGATGCTGTTCCGGGTGTTAGTCGCTGACCCTCCGTGGCCGTTCAAGGACCGCCTCAGGATGGCCAAGGTGAAGCGCGGAGCAGACGCCAACTACGTGCTCATGACGTTGAGTGACATCAACGCCATGGGCGCGCTAGTTCAGTCAGTTAGCGAGCCTGATTCGGTCCTCGTGATGTGGGTTCCCGTGAGCCTCCTGAGGGCTGGCCTGGACGCAATGGCCGCCTGGGGCTTCCGCCAGACTCAGCTCTTCGACTGGGTCAAGACGAGCAAGCGACGGCGGGCGTCTAACGGCAAGTTCAGGTTCCGCGCGGGTGAGAAGCTGGCCTTCGGCATGGGCCGCCTGTTCCGCGGGGCCAATGAGATCGCACTCGTCGGGGTTCGCGGCAGCCCGTACAAACACCTTGTCAACAAGGCCCAGCGCAACGTGTGCCTTGCTCCAAACCAAGGACATTCAATCAAGCCCGATTGCCTGTTCAAGTCCCTTGACCTCATGTTCCCGGGGTCTAAAGTGCTGGAGTTATTCGGACGCCGAGCCCGACCGGGCCGTGTAGTCCTTGGGAACGAGGTCACAGGGCGCGACATACGCGTCGACCTAGCCAACCTAGCCAACGATGAGGATGAAACCAATGTGCAGTGCAATGAACAATGAACCTGTAACAACCGTCTTCGAGTTCAAGACTCGCAAGGGCCTGGCCGAGGGAGCCGTCACCTACGCCTACGGCAAGCGAACCATGCTCGACCGCCTGCTTGGCCGCGACCGCCTGAACTTCGGAGTGGGCCTCTGCTCGCCTCGCGACCGCAACGAGAAGAAGGTCGTCGGGTTCGACTCCCTCGGCTACGTGAACGCCATCCGGGCGGGGCGCCTGGACACCAACTTCAACGATTACAACATCTTCGGTGAACCTCTGTATATCCCCGGCAAGACCGAGAAGGTGGCAGCCGGTCGGTTCAAGGTGCAAGCCGAGAGCCCGCGCGAGCGAGCCAACGAGACTGGCTTCATGGGCTCGTTCACGGTCAAGAAGGGGACCCAGCCCCGCTGGACCCAGCTTCGAGACCTCGTGCTCGCGGCTACGCCCACCGGATGGTGGGACAAGGCGGGCAAGCCGTGGTCGGCTGATTGCGGCCTCGGTAACGACTTCTGACTGGTAGCTCAAGGCGGCTACCCTACCTACAACATCTCAGGATGCGCCCAGGAGCAAGGAAACTACAATGGCGAAGGCGTTCGATTCAGTGGTCAAGGTTACCAAGACGGTCGAGGTCGACGAGCGGACCATCATCCTCCACCTCAGCGAGGATGAAGCTCTCACTCTTCGCGTCATCTTGGCGAACGTAGGTGGTGATCCTCTCCTCAGTCGGCGCAAACACGCCAACGCGATCGACGACGGTTTGGCGACGCTGGGCATTCGTCCCGGCGTGAACCATCCCAGCATCCCGAACGTGCCCTCCGGCATCATCTTCAAGAACGGAGTCTGATCATGGCAGAAGCAGTCAAATCGACCATCGAGAAAGTGGTCACGACCACGACATCTGAGCCTGCGATCGTGCTCACCTTGAGTCTCCCCGAGGCCCGTGCGCTGCTCAGCATGACGCGCAACGTCAAAGGAGGGGCGACCTACATCACCCTCATCGAGCCCATCGGTAAAGCCTTGACCAAGGCGGGCGTCCGCGCGATCCAGGGCCTGACGGGAGGCACCAGTCTTAGATTCGAAGAAGGTTCGTTGGAGAAACTCATGCGCCCCGACTGATTTCTTGTTGACTGAGCGCTGGGCGTGTCCATGATGCTAGAGTCTGAACGACAAACCAACCTCATGGAGACGCCCAATGTTCGCAATCGACGCTGACACCGTGAATGACCCCCGCTTCGGCCGCATTGCTACGTTCACGTGGCCCGAGCTGAGTCACAAAGACCTGGAGGATGTGCGGAAGGCCGCGAACATCCGAACGGCTTTCCCCCGCACGGGTGCTGAGGCATCCTTCAATCTGGCCGTCCGCGAGTTCGACGGAAACGTGAACGACGGGCTCAAGCTCTTCGTTCGCGTCATCAGCCCGCGGGTGGCCGAGTTCATCTCCGAAGTCGTCGTGCCCCAGGGAGCTGGCGATATCATCGGGACCCGCGAGAACCTCGTGCGCGTCAAGCTGGCGTCGAACGTGGCGACCGGGCTCAACGAGCTGGTCTTCGACGCCTACAAGGAGGAGGGCTTGCCCTTCATCTCCCGGCTCGGCGAGACCATCACGACGCGCTACAAGCATCACCTGACTCACGTCCAGGCCGGCCTCGTGTCGGAGTGGGCCGAGCGGGTGACGCTCAAGGAGTTCGGCGCCCTTCAGCTCTCGAATCGTGGGCACTCGGTTCACGTTCGAGGCCCCGGGGTCGCCCGCTTCGACGCGTTCGTGGACGCCATGATGGCTGTTAGCCGAGGCGAGGCCCAGGTTCAGGTCTTCAAGACGCTGGATACCGACCCCGCCTCTATGGCCTCTCTCCTCAGTTCGATCGCAGCTCGGGTCGAGGACGCGATCGCGGTGGGGGAGAAGAGGGCCCAGGCGGCCAAGACGGCGCGGGGCATCAACTCGGTCGTGGACGGGCTCGTGTCCACCCGAGCCCAAATCGAGACCTACCGCGACCTTCTGGGCGTGGGGCTCGACCAGTTCGTGAGCGCCCTGGACAAGGCGTCCGGTGCTCTCTCTTCGGCGGAAGTCGTCCAAGCGTTTGGTGGCTTGCCCGCCGAGTAATCGTCCCTACCTTGGGACCTCAAGGAGAATGTAAATGTGTACCAGTTCGGAAGAAACCAAGCGTAAGATCGAGTCGTCGAAGGTAACGAACCCCCGCATCGAGGCCCTCAAGCTCGATCTGGCTCGGGTCGAGCAGAGTCTCAAGTCGACGATCAGCGCCCGCGCGGCCATCGAGAGCATCGAGGGTCACCTCGTCAACGAGCAGCGTAAGCTCCTGGTCGAGCTACCTCGCGAGCATCAACGGGAAGTCGGCCCGAAGGTCGGGGACAAGGTGCGCGTGCGTTCCGGTTGGAACGCGTTCAGCTACCTGAACGGGACCAGTCTGAGCTGGCCCAAGGGTGCCTGGGACGTGTACCGTCAGACGAGGGGGGTGACGCCCTTGAACGGCGGCGAATACGAGGTGCTATCGGTGACCCCGCTTGCCTCCTCGGGTGAGAACGCGTGGGTGATTTCCAACGGAGAGGAAGTCTTCGTGATGGGTACCGGCGGGGCCGAGACGATCCCGGCTGTCGAGCAACCCTGAGTAGGAGCGCGTTTGTGAACGAGTACAAAGATAGGATTCTCGAAGTCTACGGCAGGTTCAAGGTTGTCACCCAGAAGTGGCCGCCAGCACCCGACGTGATTCGGTCGGACGCGGACGCGCTTTTCTTCGATGAGCTTCTCAAGTTCCTGGCGATCCGCGGCGTGATCGATGAGGACCGGGATTCTGGCTTCACGATCGGGATGCGAACTGGGCCGGTCGATGACCTCTGGCATCGCTGGCTCCTCTGGACCGGCAACTACGCTTGGTCCTGCAAGTTCGCGCTCGGACACATGGTCCACCACGCGGCGAACAATCCGGGGATGAGCCCGAGGGAGTGGCTTGACCGTCACCTTGCCTTCAGGTCGGCCTACTTCGTATGCTGGGGAGAGGTTCCAACGTTCTGGGGGACGATCGAGGGGATTGAGGATGAGTTCGAGAAGATGATGGCGTCGAGGTAAGTGTGTCCTTCTTTCAAGCAGTGGGCTACCTCTACGCATTCTGGGCCATAACGTTGACCACGCTCGTGTTGGCCGGAGTGGTGTGGACGTGGTACCGAAGGCGAAGATAGTGCCAACGTGGAAAGGTTCCTTCATAGGACAGGTAGTCCGAAACACTAAGCAGTATGACGCAGAGGGGGTTCCTTCAAAGCGTCATTGGAGGTGGGACGGAGCGGCTTGGCAGCCGTATACAATGCCAACGTGAGGATGTCATGAACGAGTGGACCGAGTTTCGGAAGGCGTGCGAAGAGTTGGAGAATTGGCTCAAGGACCGCATCGCGTTCCACGGGATCGTCTTCGAGTGTCGCACTGGCTCGCCAGACACCATCGATGAGCTGAGGGCCGTACCCGGTCCACTCGTTCCGGTTCCCTCGTATACTGGCCGCCCCGACACCATCTATTCGGGTGGCGGGTGCAACAAGTGCCTGTATCAGGCGTATCACGACCACTTCCACAAGATCGGGCATCCGAGCTGGGACTTCACCTACCCTGGGGAATACGCGATCGCGGTCGACCATCAGCGTGAGGCTCGGGAGACTGGGCTGTCGGATGCTGCGCGCCGCGTCCTCTGGGTCGAGTCCTGGGTTCGGGTGGCCTATCACGCCAAGTGGCAGCGTTTTCCCCGCAACGAGGGCCTGTTCCACTGGCTGGCATACACTCGCGGGGTTCACTACGCGATTGACGCCGAGGGGATATGACCTTCCCTCCTGGGGAGTACACGTTCACCCTGAGCGGGGACAAACCGTCGTTCAGTCAGTCTAACAAGACACCCGCCGAGCTGACCGAGCTGTCGATCAAGCAAGCAATCGAGCTGATGCTCCGAAAGAGCCCTCCTGAGATTGTGCAAAGCTGGAGGTGCGGGGTCTACGTTAGGGGATCGGTTGACCCCGACCTTAGGCTTGTTCCTTGGCCGTGGGGTGAATCCTGGCGGCGGGCCGACATGATGGAAGGTGAAGCGCGGGAATTTGCCTTGGTGGTGCTCGCTGACCAAGTCGAAGAACGTCTACTTTCTCGCTTGAACGTGCAGGAACGGAGCTTACGGACTCATTATGGAACTACAAGCTTTCAAGCCAAGTGTAGCCCAGACCAATCTGACCCCCTGGGTTGACCTTGTGTCACTCGGCGGCGCAGTCGACCCCGAGGGGCTGGTCGAGCGTATGATGTCCGCCCGCTTGCTCGTGGGAGTTTTACGCGGGGCCCAGCTCGTTGGATGCTGCGCGCTCAAGACGCCAACTGAATCCTACCGTGAGAAGCTGGGGGACGTGCCCGAGGTCGAGTTCGGCTGGCTCGTCGTGCGCCCTGAGCATCGCCATCGCGGTCTCGCTCGCATGATGAGGCAGACGGTTCTCGGGAGCCTGTACCTTGGACCAGCGTTCGCCACGAGGCGCGCAAGCGTTCAGGATGAGTTCTCGCTCGGGTTTCGGAAGGTGCGCGAGTTCGACGGCCGGACCGAGCGGCTTGCCCTTCTGGTGCGCCCATGATCGGCCGGGACCGCAGAGGTAACAAGGTCTACGAGTTGACGGATGAGGAGGCCGCCTTCCAGTTCGAGTCGGAGGTCCTGAAGGACCTGTACGATGCTGGCAATTATGACCTGTATTACGTCTGGATTGACCGGCAGCATCGTTGTTCTCATCCCGTGGTGAGCCGAGTTGTGATACACGGGGGATACAAGAGCCTAACCAACCCAGCTTTCAACCTTGAGCGTGGTCGGGTCTACTCTACCTGCGTCCTTTGCGGCGGTACTCCTAGCCAGTCCGAGATTGTTGATAGGCTAATAGCTAGGGCTAAACCCAATCGCGTTGTAATTCACGGTGGGAACGACCCGGGGTACGCGCACTTGGCCGGCGTCATCTACCATACCCCGTATTGAGGAGCCTGTGGCAATCCATGGATCAGTATATATTCACATCCCGCACATTCAAACGCACGCGCCCAATGGAAGCAACTAAACGCCCTCAGGAGCGAGTGTACTCACAGGTTGACCGAAGAGAGAAACAGTGGAGATCCTGAACCAATACACTGGTGCCTGATCTGTCAGTCGTTCCCTGACCTATCGGACCCGCCCCCTCAACAACCCCCTGGGGGGGGTATATCAGGAGAGTAAAAGTATGAGTGCCTATCTACTCAGCGTTGCCAGTTTTGCAGTTGTGTCTCACGGAGACCAGAAAAGAAAGTACACGGGCGAGCCCTACGCAAGCCACCCGCTGGATGTGGCCGCTCTTGTGGCTACGGTTGTGCAAGACGAGGAGGTGTTGGGCGGCGCCATCATCCACGATCTCTTCGAAGACACCGATGCAACTGAGGAAGATGCGCTGGCTGTGTGCGGGCCCAAGGCTGTTAGGATTGCCAAGAGGCTCACGAACGTGCCGGTAGAGCCCGGGCTCAATCGCGACAAGCGCAAGGCCCTCGATCGCGAGCGGCTGGCGGCTGGTAATTGGGAGGAGCAGACGGTCAAGGTCGCCGATCTCATCTGCAACGCGCCCAGCACCAGGGACAACGACCCGGTCTTCGCGGCGAAGTACAAGAAGGAAGCGCAGGCGCTCCTGGACGTGCTCATATTGGCCGACCTGACCCTTCGCGGGAAACTGTCGGCAATCCTGGCAACTTTGCCCTGAAAACAAAAAAAATATGGCCCTATACATAGGGGTGGGGCCTGGTCGGCCTGTTCAGTGGTAGGGTCCAGCCTACCTGAACAGGTTGAATTCAACGGTCAATCAATTCTATGACGCATGACGCACCGCGTCATTGGCACGGACCTTGCTTGTGCAGACCGATACCGCGTTGCGCAATGTGTTGAATGACCGAATGTTTACGGTTTAGCGCTTGTCCGAGGGTGACGAGCCCGGGGGTTACACGTTAGGCGCGGACCCTGGGGTGGCAAGGGGGCTCAAGCCGGCCGTTCATGCGGGTCTAGTGCCCCTTGACCATGTAACCGATGGTGGTTACAATACGCAAACCCGCATGGATGGCCGGCTTGAGCCACTTTTGGGCCTTCGGTTACCTAGCTGGTTACGTAACTTGCCAAAATGGCAAAATGCGCGTGCGCGACCTTTCGACGTTTTACCTATCAGGGTCCGGCTCGGTTGGTCGGTGCGTCCTAAGGGCCTTAGACCCCCGCCTTTTGCCTATGACTCGAATGTCGCGTTTTCCCGAGCAAGCGCTCGGTTTTACCGTCGGTCAACGTGCAACGCGATTGCATCTTGCGTCGTTTGATCTTGTCGCTTGCGTCGGTCGGGTGGTTCCTCTTATAGGTGGACTCCGGGGCACGTTCGCCCCTTGGAGTCACACTATGATCGACCTCGCCAAAATGCCGCCCCGTCCTATCTCGTCGTCCGATCTCCGCGCGCGCCTCTCCGTTCGGAGGTTCCAGACGATCCTCGATTCCGTCGTCGCCTCCCTGGAGTGCGCCCCGTGCATCGCCGTTCTGTCTGGCAAGATCGTTGGTTCCAAGTGACGCTACTTATCGGGTATAACCCAAATGCGCGCACGTGGACCTACCTGGATTCCTATTGGAACAACGATCTTAGAGTGACCGTTCCGGTGTGGAGCATGCGACCTAATGCACCGGAGACTATGTACAGGTATCGCTGGGTAAGCGCGCGAGTGCGTCGGTGGGAAAGGTCCGATCGCGAACTGCGATCTGGCGACTACAACGAGCGTACGAATGACTCCGCGCGCGTGGTCTACCGCTATCAGGAAGCATGGTCCGTTGGGTTAGACGGGGAGTCCTGGAACGGGGAGTTTAGGACCCACGTCAACGGATACATATACGTGTTCGGAAGAGATTCCGACGGGTACGATCGCGAGGGATACTGCTCTAGGGGTTACGGTCGCGACGGATTCAACCGCGAAGGATATGACTCCCACGGTTTCGACCGGGTGGGCTTCAACCGCGAGGGATTCAACAGGTTCGGCGTCGACTGGGCTGGAAATCATCGAACTGATTGCCAGTGCCCTGAATGTGATATTGCTGGGTATCACTCCGTTAGTCGCGAATGGGAGATCCCACTGTCTTGGTCGTCTAAGCTCCTCTTCGGACTAGAAATAGAAATGCAAGTGGGAAGCGCCAAGATGCGCAAAGCCGCGTGCAAGGCTAAGCCGGGGGGCAAGCTCTATATCATCGGGGAGAGGGACGGAAGTCTTGACGACGAGTGTGGCGTCGAATGGATCGGGCCCCCTATGCCGATCTCGCATTATCGCGAAAATGACAAAGCGGCGTCTAACCCGTGGGTC
>ERZ869921.39-NODE-39-length-71740-cov-13.748860_pt1 | contig 71740 bp, 88 predicted proteins | sample MGYA00579310_ERZ869921 | MGnify/ENA primary metagenome ERZ869921 (study PRJEB32216, sample SAMN09231816) | wastewater metagenome | place: USA: Maryland | collected 2016-06-21 | study: EMG produced TPA metagenomics assembly of the PRJNA472060 data set (Reclaimed...
CAATATTTATCTTTAAAAAATATAACTATTGAAAATGTTAAATTGAATTTATTATTGGCGATGGATAAATTCAATATGGGTAAGACTAAAAGAAAAGATATGCCCGTAATCAATGAGCCTGATATTAAAGCGTTCCAAACTAGATTAAAACTTGGATATATTGATATTAATAAACCTTTAGCTAAAGAAACTCCAACAACTAATCCATTTCCAGCCGGGTTATCAGATGAAATGGCTACCAAATTTATGAGCAATGGTCTACGTGATTTTAGTAAACCTGATGACAAAGTTGGCGTTTATATAAAATCAATTCCAGTTAATAAACTCATACCAATACAAAAACAAGTATACTTCGATAAGTCGGTTGACTCAATAGCTAAATTTGGTGTAGAAAAAACAAAACAATTTTTAGCATCTACAATATTAATTACATCATCAGATAATAGGATTATAGATGGACATCATAGATTTTTGTCAAGTTTAATCATAGATCCAAAAATGCATGCTAAATGTTTAGTTGTAGACTTGCCAATAAAAGTATTATTACCATTAGCAACTGCATATGGTGATGCAATAGGAAATAAAAGGAATTTATAATGAATGATAAAATTAGATTTTTTAAAACAAATAAGATGAAGGCATATGATTCTGTGGATATTGATTTATCATCCATCATTTCTAGATCAAAAGACCTTCGTGTAGCTGATACCCATGGAGGATATCTTGTTAATAAGGTTAAACTTAAGGATGGTTCAATTGGATATGTTTGGTCTAAAAATCAAAAATTCGATGAATCCAAACAATTTAATTTAATGAATATTGTTAAGAAGGTAATGAGAGAAAATACTAAAAGCTGATGTCACATTGGAAATATAAAGGAACCATACTTGAAACACCTCCAGAAGGCAGTTTTGGCTTTGTCTACGAGGTGATCTCTAAGATAGATAATAAAAGATATATCGGTAGAAAATACTTTGGTAAAACGCGTAGAATTAAGCCATTGAAGGGTAGAGTAAATAAACGTGTTATTCGATCTGAATCGGATTGGAAAACATATACTGGATCTTGTAAAGAATTAAATGATGATATTCAAAAATACGGTAAAGAAAATTTTGAGTTCAACATTCTAACATTTGGATTTACAAAGGGACAAGTATCGTATTTAGAAGAGATGGCTCAATTTATTAGTAATGTTTTAACTAGTAACATATATTATAATACGGCAATTGGTTCTGGTAGATTTAAAACATTAAAAAAAGGTGATTTATTATTTAACTCGATAAAAGAATTACATGAAATACGATTTTGATTTTATAGAGGCTATATCTTGTTGGATGAACTATGGGCAATCTGATAAAGAAGCTAAGGATGATTTATTAAAATTAACAATTCCTGCTAAATTTAAAACAATTAATAAGCCCATATTTAGAGTCATGGCTATGAACTCGCCTGAAGATTATTATCAGGACGTAGGTTCATATACTACATCTAAAGCAGTAATTCAAGAATTTATACAATCTATACATTTCATTGACTCATTCAGAGGAAAAGAACATGCCTATTTGCTTTATATTAAAAATCCAATTAATTCAAATTGTATTTTAAATATTAATTCTATATTCAAAGATAGGGAATTTTTAGATTCAATAGAATATTATGAATCATCTGGAAAATATTTTGATGAGGGTTTAGAATTTAAAGATTCACAAAAAGAAGTTGTATATGTTGCAAATAAAAATGAATTTGATAATATATTTGAATTGCAACGCAATGCTAAATGGAAAAAAATAAAATGAAATTACTATCAATATATAAAAGGGTACTTAAAGAATCAAAGGATGATTATACTAAAAGTGCTGGAGCGATTATTTATTGTAAATCAACAAATAGGGTGTTATTACAATTAAGAAGTAATGTTGTAGATGAGCCATTGGTTTGGTCAACAATAGGCGGAGGACTCAATTCCGGTGAATCCCCAACTGCTGGATGTAAGCGGGAGATAAAAGAAGAGACAGGCTATGATGGTGATATTAAATTAGTAACATTATATGAAAACGAATTTCCAGATAAAAAATTCATATACTATAATTTTATTGGTATAGTAGATAAAGAGTTTCAACCTAAAAATAATTTTGAATCTACTGGACATCAATGGTTTAATTATGGTACTTGGCCATTAAATACACATTGTGAATTAATGAAAGCCATATATTCTGAAGAAGGTCAAAAGGCTTTCGATGAAATTATTAAAAAATAACGATCTTTTTTCTAGAAATATTTGGTTTAATGGTATAAATTTAATAATTTATTTATTAAATGAATAATATTGTTATATCATTATTAGAGGCAGAATTTGGAATACCAGACTTTAAAAGTAAGGGTAATCTAGCATTCTTTTGTCCATTTTGTAAACATTACAAAAAGAAATTAGAAGTTCATCCTGAATTGGAGAAGTGGAATTGCTGGGTTTGTGGAACTAAAGGAAAGTCATTAGTTAGTTTATTTAGAAAGAAGAGAAGTTCGCAAGATATTATAGAGCGAATTTCCAAGATATCTAAATATAAACCACGCGATACTGATAATTACAAATATGATTCAGAGGAGGAAATATCGCTACCAGAGTCATATGTACCGCTTTGGAATTGTAATTTGAAGAAGTTTTATTATAAAAACGCAGTGGATTATCTTTTAAAAAGAAATTTAGAGTTTGGTGACATCATTAAATATAATTTAGGTGTTTGCACTTCGGGTCAATATTATGGAATGATTATTTTTCCTAATTATAATAAAGAAGGTAAACTAACATATTTTTCTAATAGATCATTTTTAAATTCAAATAGTGCCAAGTTTATTAATCCTCCACATTCTAGAAACATTGTAGGTTTTGAATTACAGTTAAATTATGATGAACCTATAACATTATGTGAGTCTGCTTTAGATGCTATTGTAATAAAACATAATAGTTCTCCATTATACGGCAAATTTTTAAGTGACTCATTAAAATTAAAAATTATAGAACATAAAGTAGATGAGATTAACATATGTTTAGATTTGGATGCTTTAAAACACGCACTTGAGGTTTGTGAATATTTTATTTCAATTGGTATTAAAGTTAACTTGGTTAAAATGCCAGTCAACCAAGATCCATCGTCATTAGGACATGAAAAGACATGGTCTATAATTAATGGATCTAAACGTGTAAATTCATTAGATATTCTTAAAGAACAAATATATAATAAATTAGGATAAAGGATGTATAATAAGATAATACATATTGCAGATGTACATATTCGTAACTATATCAGACATAATGAGTATAGGGCTGTCTTTGAGGATCTATTTAAACATATCTCTACTATTGCTGATGAAAAAACTTTAATTTATCTAGGAGGTGATATAGTTCATTCTAAAACTGATATGACTCCTGAACTAATTGATTTAACTTCACATTTCATCAAAGGTTGCGCTGATCTTGCAACTACAGTACTAATATTAGGAAACCACGATGTAAATCTTAAAAATACACATAGGTTAGATGCTTTAAGTCCAATAGTTAAAACATTAAATCATCCAAATTTACATTATCTTAAAGATACACAAGTATATGAACTTGATAATATAATATTTTCAATATATTCAGTACTAGGAGATCCAAAAAAATGGATTCCTTCTAGTAAAATAAAATCAGATAAAATAAAAATTTGTTTACATCACGGAGCTGTATTAGGATCAAAAACAGATATAGGATATGCAGTTAATAATGAGTTTGTCAATACTGATTTATTTTCTGGATTTGATTTAACATTATTAGGAGATATACACGCTAATCAGTACTTAGATACACAGAAACGAATTCATTACTGTGGCTCTCTAATACAACAAGATCATGGCGAAGGTTTAATTAAAGGATTTACTATTTGGAATTTAGACGATTTCACCAGTGAATTTATTCAGGTTAAAAATAATATTGGATATACTACATTATATTGTAAAGACGATAAAATTGAAACTGATAAGGAGTATTTAAATCATTGGCCACCAAATATTCGATTGAGGCTTAAACATGACAATTGTTCCAAAGAATTCCTACGAGATGTTATATCCAAATTAAAATCTAAGTACGATGTTATAGAAGTATCAACTCCTAAAATTAATTCCAATAATGAAAATAATGCAAAATTATCGTCATTAGATAATGTTCGCGATGTTGAATATCAAAATAGATTAATATCTGAGTATATTGATGATAATAAAATTACAAATGTAGATCCTGATTATATTCGACATATTAATAGAATTATTAATTCTGAGTTAAATTCAAATACAAAATTATTGCGGAATGTATCTTGGAATCCAAAACAATTAGAATTTTCTAATATGTTTTCATATGGTGCAAATAATAAGATTAACTTTGAACCATTAACTGGAATCCAAGGAATTTTTAGCAAGAATGCAACTGGCAAATCTTCATTATTAGATATATTTACATACTGTATTTATGATAGATGTTCTAGGGCTTGGAAAGGTAAAGACATTTTAAATAACAGAAGGAATAAATTTAATTGCAAACTAACGTTAGAATTGAATGGGGAGGATTATATAATTGAGAGAACGGGATTTAGAAAGAAAAATAATGATGGTGTTAAAGTTGAAGTTTATTTTTATAAAATTAATATTGACGGTAGTAAAACATTATTAAATGGTAAGGACCGAGATCAAACTAATAAAGAAATACGAGATTTATTTGGAACTTATGATGATTTTTTATTAACAACATTAAGCGCACAAATTGATAATAAAAATTTTATTTTAAAATCACAAAAAGAACGTAAGGAACTTCTCTATTCATTTTTAGATTTATCAGTATTCGATCAACTTAATGATATTGCAAAAAAATTATTAAAGCCAAAAGTTAATAAACTTGATTTATTAACAACCCAAATGACAGAAATATCTACTACGGTTAATGTAGATAAGCGAGATAGGTTAGAAGTTGATATAGCAGAAATTAATAATATATTATTAGAGTTGGACGCTCAAAGAGTTGCATTCCAAGCTGAAATTAATTCTCTAAATATACAAATTGTACCATTAGCGAATTTAGATACTATAGATATTAGTAAATATAATTCTGATCGGAATGAGTTGAATGATAAGTTAGGTAAAATTGAGATTTTATTTAAAGGGATTGAAGATAAAAATCTTGAATCTGAAATTTCTAAAATAAATGAATTAATCAATGATTCTAAGTTTGCCAATATTAAACATTTAATTTCTGAGTTAAATACTAAATCAATTCAGGTACAAACATTAATTTTGGAAGAACAAGCCTTAAAGGCTAATATTGAAAATATTAAATTATTAATTTTAAAATTAGAAGGGCACGAATATGATCCGTTATGTAAATATTGCGTACAAAATCCATTTGTGCAAGAGGCGAGGCAATCAACTATGGAATTGCCTGGTAAAAAAGTAAAATTGTCACAATTGCAACAAGAAATTGAATTATTAACACAAGAAATAAAATTAACAAAAACAATAATTGATGAATATAAAGCAATTGAGAAAAATTTAAATGCTAAAAAAGAAGAGTTTAATTCTGATAAAGAAATTTATAATAAAGCATATAAACATAAATTGGATTATACACATAAAATTTCTAGTATAGATCACCAGATTAAACTAATTAATGAAAATCAATCTACAATTGAGACAAATCATAAATTGCAGGGAAGTGTTAAAGATTTAGAACAACAAATATCTAAAATTACTAGTAACTATAATGCTTATACAAAAAAATTAGCAGATAAATTATCATCATTGGCAATAATGAATAAAGATATTCTTAAGTATAGTGATTTAGCGAAAGAGTATGAGGATGTAAATCGCGAAGTATTAGCATATTCGTTATATGCAGAAATGACCCATTATGATGGATTGCCGTATATAATTCTTAAAAAGATATTACCAATCATTGAATCGGAAACAAATTTAATACTAGCGGACACAGTAAATTTTTATGTGAAGTTTGAATCTGATCAAAAATTTAATATTAATTGTTATTTAAATTACAATGATGAACAAACCTGGCCAGTAGAAATGGCATCTGGAATGGAAAGATTTATTGTATCGTTAGCAATTAGGTGTGCTTTAGTAGAAATAACTAGCTTACCAAAGCCATCATTTTTAGCTATCGACGAAGGTTTTGGTGCATTAGATGACGATAATATTATAAACGTTGAACATATCTTTAATTATATGCGTGGAAAATTTGATTTTGTAATTGCGGTGTCTCATGTTAATTCCATGCGGGATATGGTAGATGGGTTGATAAATATTAATATAAATGAGGACGGTTTTTCTGAAGTAGTGTCAATATAAAATATTTATTAAGAGATGATACAATTACAAAGGTTTGGTTCCAATATAGCAAAAATAATTCCTAATATAACATATAAGGATATTAGCAGAACTAGTGATCAGTATTTTAGAATATATGATTTTCCTGACCGATTTAACGTGGGAAGAACATCTTTCAGAATAAAAGCTAATCAACAAAGTTTCGTATATGGATCGACGATATACATTGATATTGTAGACTCTTCAGGTAATATAATATATCATGAAATTATTGATATTGACAGTAAAGATAAAACTAAAGTAATTGTAGTTCATGTATATCAAAATACCGCTCCTGGAGAAGTAACTGTATATATAGCTGGTAGAATACAATATGATTCGCAAGGAAATTTTATTAATTACGATAAAAATCCAGATTCATGGGATTATATTAATATGCCTAATTTAGTTTGGATTGGAAAAAGTATTGTTGTTATATCACAACAAAATGACTCTGAAGTATTATTCGCCCAACCTCCAACAGCAAAGTGTACCGAAAGATATGAATATTTCAGCACTACACCATTAAATGAAAGAAAAAAGACATCACTTGGAACTGGATCTATTAGTATAAAATCAGTCACTGTTCCAATACAATATTCCAATACTAGTAGATACCAATCAAATCAAATAGAACAACCAAATTTAATTGATTTGGATCCAACTGGTTCTGACAATTTTCTATACTCCAGAAAAACATCTTTACCTGAATATTTTGGATATAATACAATTAAGACTGACGGATTCCAATTTTCTAAAGATATGGTTGGCGGTAATATTAAAGTTAACGTAGATGGAACAGAATATGCCGCAAATATAGTTAGCATTTTAGATAAAAATACCGCTCATGTAGATTTGCCGTATACTAATAAAAGTTCAACTTTAATTGGAGATTCATTAATTAAGGAATCAAACTTCACGGCATCATACATTTCCACAAATGTAAATATGACTACATTTGAGACGGAAAGTTTCGTACAAATAGAATTGGAGAATTTAGAACCTATAGCGGGAAACGTTGAGAAAATACGCGTATCTTATTTACCATATGGAAGTTTTGGAGAATTTATTACTGCAGGTGAATTTCAAATATCAGAACAAAATTTATTAATAGATTCACAGTCATTAGTACCTGGTAAAATTTCTATATTTGAAAAACCAATAGGGGACTTAGATGATTATACCCAGTATAATGATTATTGGACAATTTCCAATTTACATGAATCAAATATAACACATAGTTTTAGTGAACCATATACATTTGATAGAGGATTTGGAATATCCAGTTCATGTATTTCACCGACTACATCTTCAGCGGAAAATATTCTATATAAAATATCACTAAAAGATCAATATAAAATAAAATCAATTATTGGATCTGAATATAAATTAAAAATTAGTAGTAAAATTAATAGACATATATTTGATACTAATTATATTGATTCTAATAAATACCAACAGATTGATATATACATTTCAGGTAGCCCAATAATTTCTGATGTAGTACATAATAATAAATTATTACCATTAATAGATACTAAATTATCAGGATCTTATATTGGATCAATAACATCTGTAAATGGAGATATACAATTAAATTCTAATTTCTTTTTTAAGACGATCGACTCAGGGTCAATTACACCAATATTCATAGCGCGAAATGGTATTAATTGGGAATTTAAAGAGATTAATTTATATCCAAGAAATGAGTTAGGATATAGTCCAAATCAAGCTAAGCTTATGGTACCAATATCTAATTTCAAAACCGATACAGAATTAGTATTGAAGTTAGATTACCTAAGTGGAACTAATATACAATCTGATATATCTACAACGATATATGGTTTGAAATTTAAAGGATCTGGATTTCCAAAGGATAGGTTGTTAAGTGGATCTGGAATTATTTCAAGTTCAATGCAATTTAAAAATACTCTAGATCAATTTACTTCATCATTTAATTTTCCAACTGGTAGTGATGTGGGTCAACATTATGATATACATACCCAATCTACTCCCAGCGCCACATGGAGTTTTGACCATGGTTTAAATAATCAGAGACCGATCATTACTGTTTGGGATACATATAATGAAGTAGTAATACCAGAAAGAATTGTTGGTGCTAGCAATAATCAAACATTAATTTATTTCCCTATACCATTAACTGGATATGCAGCTGCAACTGTAGGAAGTAAGATTCCTGAAGGTTCATCTAGTTGGTCAAATATTACAGATAAGCCGTTGTTAATATCATCTTCCCAACAAATAGCATCGGATATTTCGGGATCATGGAGACAAGTAAGTTCTTCATTGGCAGGTGAAAAATTATCAAAAACTGGAACTTCCGTAGTATCCTCTTCTAATCAAATTAATGAGGAAGGATATTCATATAGAAGATTTATTGCACAAAATAAAACTGATGATCAAGTAATTGGAGACACTGAATCATATATTGATTTCGATACACCATTTAGTCAATATTCGGCTGATACATATCATAGTGGTTCTGGATCATTCCAAATAAGTTCATCAGGCACATTTAGAATTAGCGGACGATTATATTTTACAGGATCTGGATTGAGTGGCTCAATGATTAATATTAATCTTGGATATAAATTATCTGGAGGCGAGTCATTTGCAACACAAAGTATATTTTTAGGAGATGTATTATATGATAATACTAACTTAAGTCATGTTAATATTGATCATTTTTATAATACAGCCACAATAGGTGACCATGTAAGATTAACATGTATGTCATTTTCAAAGGACCAAGGGGCCTGTAGCTTGGTGAAAAATCAACCTGGTAGAAACTCATATATTAAAATAGATAAATTATAAATGAATACTGTAATAGTTATATATCCAGGAAGATTTCAACCTTTTTGTCAACATCATTATAGTGCATATAAATGGCTTAAAAACCTATTTAATTCACGTGTTATCATTGTAACGTCAAATAAAGTTGAGTATGGAAAATCTCCTTTAAATTTTAATGAGAAAAAGGAGTTTATATCAAAATTTATTAACCCCCAGGATATTTTTTGTTTAAGAAATCTATATTCATATGAGGAACTAAAATCGCATATCAATATTGATGGATGTATACTAATATACGCCCATTCGGCAAAAGATATAGATAGGATACAACAATCCCATATACCAGGAAAAATATCATATTTACAGCCTTTTAAAAGTATGGATCAATGTAAATTATCTAATGAACATTCATATTTTATTATAATGCCAGAATTTAGATTAAAATTTAACAATAGATCGCTAAATGCAACCAACATGAGAAAATATTTATCAACTTTAAAAGTTAATAATATTTCAGATTTTAAAATATTTCAAAAAATATTCAATATATCAGACTATAGTTTTTACAATTATATTATAAATAAATTTAAATAAAATGTCAGCAGCCGCAGGTCATATTAAGCATCTATATGAGGAATTAAATTTTACTAGTACTGATATCATTCGCATAATATCAGATCTAATTAATGGTAACATTAATGCTTATGAAAAGTTTGATGGTATTAATATTATGGTTACTGTTAAGAATGGACAGGTATTATATTCTAGAAATACATCACAGCTTAAAAATCCAGTAGATAAGTCAGTAATAATTAATATGTTTGAAAAGTATGAACATGTTAAATTGTCGTTTATAGAGGCATCTGAACTATTGGAGTCTTCACTATTAGCTATTGATCCGCCTTATACGGAACAGTTTTTTAAATCAGGCACCATATTTTTAAATGTTGAGATTGTTAATATTAAATCAAAGAATGTAATAGAGTATAGCCAGCACGGATTGTATTTAAATAATATCTTGGATATATCTACTAATAAATTTGATGTTAATTACGTTGAAAAATTATATTATGATAACGAACCTATATTTAAAAAATACGCAATTTATCCGCCAAAACAAGTAACATTTAATATGAATTCTAATATCTTTGATGGTATTAAATCTGAGATTATGAATATTTATATGCTTTTAAGTTTAAATAGGATTCAGGCATATTATGATTCTTTAAATTGGGATAAAAAGAAAATTCCAAATAGAAGTTCATTAAAATTGCATATAACTAATATTGGATCTTTACTAATAAATTCAATTAATAATAGTAGTAGCAATTCTACTATTTTAAATTTTCTAAAGCCCAGTCTAATTAAAATAAATGGAGATGCAGAATTATCCGCGAGGATGTCACCACATATCGAACATCTATCCAATAATTACGAAATGTTAATGCCATCGATTGAGGGTGTTGTATTTTATTATAACAATACAATGTATAAAATAACTGGCTTATTTGCTGCAATTAACCAGATATATGGGTGTATTAAATACAAACGATAACTATATTTATATAAAATAAAACTATGAACGATAATTTTTTAAAATTAACAAATAAAAAACTTTTAGATTTATATCAAAATGGTCCTAAAAAGAAAACTTTTGGATATACAAAAGCATCTGCAGGTAAACGAAAGGTAGGGGAGACGTGGGATGAATATGATTCAGAAGGAAATGTTACTTGTACATGGGAACAGAAAGAAGGGTATCGAGTAAGAAGAGCTCCGAATTACGTTAATGTTAGAGATATTATAGATAAATTATATACATTTAATTCATGTTCGGAATCCTGTCAAAAACGACGAAATAAGGAATATACTAGATTGGATTATAGATATCAGAAAATATATTCTATGTGTACTGAATGCGCCGTTGAATTTGAAACCAAATTAAAGGTTGAGGGAAAATGGGAAGAATTTCAAAGATCTAAAATGCTAAATAATGCAACTGATTTTTTTAAGGATGCAGACCATGAGATTAAAGAAGCCGCTGAAAGACTTAATAAAGTTGAGTTTGTTAACGAAGCAGGCGGAGTAGAAAAATGGACAGATTCAACAGATCAAAAAACCAATAAAGCTGAAGAAATGATAACCGGATATGAAATGTATAAGAAGTTAATTATTGACCATTTAAAAGGACAAAACGATGAAATTGTTGTTGTATAGTGTATTAATAGCTTTTGGTATATTAATTGTAATTGGAGGACCAATCACTTATAGATATATCAATTCTTTAAAGAAACAAAATATTGAAATTCAATCTAAATATGATCTTTTAATGAACCATTATATACTGGACTCGATTAATTGTAATAATATTCAATTGGACAATGAATTAGATAAGTCCAAATCAATATTGGACAGTTTAAGCAATATTAAAAAAATAAAAGATTTAGAATCAGCTAAAAAAATTTTAGAATTATGAAATTCCTATATATCTTATTATTATTCACATTAACATATAGTAATGCACAAACATTAAATGATTCAAGTTTAATCTCTAATGAAAAATTAATTGAGTTGGCTAATATTAAACAAGAGAATGTGGTGTTAAACCAAAAAATATTAATATATCAAGATCGTGAAGATATATTTAACTCTAAAATTTATAATGATAGTTTAGCAATTACATTTCTAACTAATAAGGTTCAATTATATCAACAATTTAATAATCAGGAAAAGAAAATAAAATGGTATGAGACTAAATATTTTGGATACGCATCAGGAATGATCACAGTATTAATATCTAGTTTTATACTTAAGAACATCAATGAGTGAAAAAAAAACCATACAACAAGCAATTGCCGATGAGCTAGGTAAATGCGCCGCAGATTTTATATATGCAATTATTAAATATTTCTATGTAGAACACCCAATTAAAGGAAAGATATTATTTAAATTATTTCCATTCCAAGAAGATGTTATTAGGGCTTTGCAAAAGCATAGGTTTGTATGTATAGGAAAGTCTAGACAGATGGGTATATCAACAGTAATGGCTGCCTATGCCTTGTTAAATATGATATTCCGTAAGAATTATAAAGTTTTAGTAATAGCCACGACACAAGAGGTTGCTTCTAACCTAGTAAGAAAGGTTAAAGTAATGTATGAAAACTTACCTTCTTTTATGAAGGCAAAGAATGTTACCGCATCAAATAAATTATCTTTGGAATTACCAAATGGATCCTTTATTAAGGCAGTATCAAGTTCATCACATTCAGGTAGATCTGAGGCATTATCGCTATTAATCATAGATGAGGCAGCATTTATTGATAGGTTCGAAGAAATATGGGTAGCATCTCAAATGACACTATCTACAGGTGGAGACGCAGTAATATTATCCACACCAAATGGTGTTGGTAATTTATTCCATAAAATGTTTACAGAATCTCAAGAAGGAAAAGCATCAATGGAAAGTGGAGGCGCTCCTTCGAAATTTTACTCTATAAGATTGCCATGGTATTTGCATCCAGAGCGGGATCAAAAGTGGAGAGACGATCAAACAGCTTTATTAGGTAAACGAGGCGCAGCACAAGAATGTGATGTGGATTTCCTAGGATCAGGAGCAACATATATTGATCCAGAAGACATACAGTATTATATGAAAGAGGTTGTATGTGATCCTATTCAATACCGTGGAGCAGAGCAAAATATATGGATATGGAATCATCCAGATTATAGTAAAAATTACGTTACAGTAGTGGATACATCCAGAGGAGATGGTGCAGATAATTCTACTATACAAATCTTAGATATTGAGACGCTGGAACAAGTTTTAGAATTTCAAGGCAAAGTTTCAATTCCAACCTTAGCACAAATCGCGGTATCCGTCAGTACAGAGTATAATAATTCATTAATGGTAATTGAAAATACTGGTATTGGATTTTCAACAGTTCAGGAAGTTTTAAATTTACGTTATACAAATATATTTTATAGTTTTAAAAATGATACATATTTTGACGAAGCCATTCATCTTGCAAAAAATTATGATTTAAAATCAACAAAAGATAAGGTTCCAGGATTTGCCACTTCACATACTTCTAGACCAATTGTTCTTTCTAAAATGGATATTTATTTTAGACAAAGATTTCCTAAAATAAAATCAGTTAGATTTTGGAATGAAATACAAACATTCGTATGGAAAAATGGCAGACCAGAGGCAGAACGAGGTTATCACGATGATTTAATTATACCTATGGCGATTGCCTTTTTTATACGCGACACCGCTTTAAAATTAAAATCTATGGGTATTGAATTAACAGTTAAAACGATTGAGAATACTTTTAAAACAGTATATAAACCAACTAACTCATTTAATGACCCATATACAATAAAAACTGCAAAGGGTACTACTGAAGATTTAAGATGGTTACTAAAATAAAATAAAAAATATGGCTTGGATTGATACAATATCGAGATTGTTTTCTCAAAATATTATAATTAAAAGGCTACCTGGTGATAGACTAAAAACTATCAGGTTGGATGATTTGGATAAATTACAATCACAATCAATACCGAGATTCAGCAAAGTTAAATCAAGATTTGGTAGTAGATTTTTAGGTAGGGGATATTCCAGTACAACTAACATTGAGACATTAGAATCAATACGTCAGAATTTATATATGGAATATTCATTAATGGATAGTGACCCAATATTAAATTCTGCTTTGGATATTTACGCAGATGAAACTACAGCTAGAAACGCTCAGGGTTATACACTAACTATTAATAGCTCAAATCCAAATATTAAAAAAATACTATATAATCTATTTTATGAAATTTTAAATATAGAATTTAATTTATGGTCTTGGGTTCGAACTTGTTGCAAGTTTGGAGACTTAATGCTATATTTAGAAATTAATCCATCTGCTGGAATTGTTGATGTAATACCAATACACCCTGCCTTTATTCGAAGGGTTGAAGAACAGGAAGCAGATGAATTTGGAACCAAATATAAAACTAAATACATATACGAAGGACCAGAAGGAAGGGCGTTTTCTAGAAAAGATTTTGATGATTTAGACATTGCTCATTTTAGATTAGTTACTGATACTGATTATTTGCCATACGGAAAATCAATGTTAGATGGAGCGAGGAAAGTATATACACAATTAACATTGATGGAAGATGCAATGTTATTACATAGAATAATGCGAGCCCCAGAAAGAAGGGTATTTAAAATTGATGTTGGAGGAATACCTCCTGAGTCCATTGATGGGTATATAGAATCAATGGCAAGTGACATGAAAAAAGTCCCATTAATGGACGACCAAGGAAATTATAATCTTCGATATAATATTATGAATATGTTCGAAGATATATTCATTCCAACTAGAGGAGGAGATTCAGGTACTGAAGTGGATACATTAGCAGGTCTACAAAATGATGGTGCGATAGATGATATCGAATATCTTAGAAAAAAGATGATGTCTACTCTTAAAATTCCATTAAGTTATTTGGGATATGAAACTGCAGGAGATGTAAAAACATCATTGGCTAGTGAGGATATAAGGTTTGCTAGAACTACTGAAAGGATACAAAAAATATTCTGCTCAGAATTAAAACGAATCGCGAAAATACATTTAGCATGTCAAAATTATAAGGATGATGAGTTATTAGATTTTGATATTACATTATCTCCACCTTCAATGATTTATGAAAGACAAAAAATTGATTTATTAAACGAGAAGGTAAACTTAGTATCTAACTTAGTTGAACATAAATTATGGTCACGTAAAAAAATATATGAAGAAATATTTGGAATGACCCACGAAGAATGGTCTGAAGAACAGTCATATATAGTTGAGGATTTAAAATTAGGATTTAGATTTAAACAAATTGAAGATGAAGGTAATGATCCAACAGTAACTAAAAAAGCTATAGGTACTCCACATTCTATAGCCACTTTATATAAGGATGCTAGTGAAAATGATAATGATATGAAACATGTTGCAGCATCATTTGATGCAGACAAACGCGTAGATAATGAAGGTCGTCCAGAAAAACATGGATCATATGGAAGACATAAAGATCCAGCATATGGATTAGATCCATTTGGAGAGAAGGAAATGCAATCAGATAATAAAAATTCATTATTGAATTTAATTAATGATTAAAAAAATATAATTAAAGAATATGTATTACATATTTATAATAAATTCAGGAAATAAAGCATGGCTCTAGTCACACATGTTAAGTATAAAAACACAGGTATAGTATTTCAGGCTCTGGTGAAAGAGATGATTTCTACTATACTACGAGAACACCATTCGCAAGAGAAAAATAATGCGTCTTCCATTATTAAAAAATATTTTACTTCAAAAACCGAAGTTGGAAAAGAGCTTCTTTTGTATAAAACATTAACTGACCTAGTTGGTATTAAAACTGAGAGACATAATATTACCAAAATTTTAGATTTAGTTTTAGAAAAATATTCTAAGTTAGATTTTAAAAAGATGGGTAAAGAAAAATATTCATTGTTAGGTGAAATCAAATCTAAAATTTCCAATAATAATTTATTTGATATTAGAATACAGGAATATAAATTATTAGCCTCTATATATAAACTATTTAATACCCCAAAGGATAATATTAAAGAATATGTAGCAGCATATGATACAGTAGTAACAAATCTTAGTGAAGTACCAATTATAGCCACAGTTCAAAAATCTATTAAGGAATGGACATCACAATCTAAAGACGTCCAAAAATTGGCATTGCAATTATTAATTGAGAAATTTAACACGAAGTATAATAAGTTATCTGATAAACAAAGAAATTTAATTTCTAAATATCTTCATGAAGAAATATCATCTGAAGGATTTAGGGATTTTATTTATACAGAATGTGCGTCAATTGGTAAACAGTTAAAGCTAATATCTAAAAATAGTAAAGATACTGTTTTAAATATTAAAATAGATGAAATTTCAAATCTATTAGAGACTATAACTAAATCGCGATATATCACTGAAGATCAATTAGACTCGTTAATGCTTTATTATGAATTTATTGAATTAATGCCAATTGGGAAATAACAATGAATTTATTGCAGCAACTACAAAGAATAACAGAGATAACCTATAAGGATTATAGTAGAGATGATTCAAAGAATCTCAAAGATAAATTAAATGATAATATCAAGGAGATATATAAATCATTAAGACAATCAGAACAATTGATAGACCATGCCTTAAAGTTAAAACAGGAAACTGGATCTACTCAAAAACATTTCTATAAGGATACATTTACTAAATTTTCTAAAATAGGTGAGAGATTGGTTAAATTACAATCAAAGGTTAAGGAATTTTCAAAATGAACAGATTAATAGATATAATACCATTTACAAACATATTAACAGAATCTAAGCAAGATTCAAATAAGTTAATTGTTAAAGGAGTGGTACAACGTGCTGATGCGTTTAACCAAAATGGTCGTAGATATCCTAAGCATATCTTAGAACGAGAGTGTAAGAGATATCAAGAAGTAGAAATAAAACAAAAACGAGCAATGGGCGAATTAGATCATCCAGATTCATCAGTAGTAAACCTTAGAAACGTTTCACATAATATAACTAGCTTAGAATGGAAGGGAAATGATTTAATCGCGACGATTGAAGTATTGAATACGCCAAGTGGTAATATTTTAAAGGAACTATTTAAAGCTGGAATTACATTAGGTATATCTAGTAGGGGAATGGGATCAGTCAAACAAATATCTGAATCTAGTGACGAGGTTGAAATTCAAGAAGATTTCCAATTACTATGTTGGGATTTCGTATCAGATCCTAGCACACACGAAGCATTTATGTATCCAATTAAGGAAAACAGAAATATTAAAAGTACACATAATAAAGCAAACGATATAATACATGAAATTATATGTAAATTATCTGGGGTTTGTTGTATTAATAAATAAAATAATTTTTAAGGAATTATGAAATTAACAGATTTAATTCAAGGAAAAGCAAAATTAAAACTATACGAGTCTATAGACGATCCAACTATAGATCGAGATACTTTTATAGAGTCACTTCGTAAATTTTCTACATTTAACGAGGTCATATATAATGGCCGTGGTTTAAAAGAAATCATATCAGAAGTATCTGATTTAGTATCTCAAGCAGAGCAAATAACATTAAAGGAAACAGATCAATGGTTTGATGGTATTACTGTTAATAGACATTTAAAACAAATTAAAGAATCATCTAAATTATTCGAAAAGACAGCAACCGAAATGGTTCAATTGCAACAAAGATTGGAATCTTGTTACGAGGACATTCAAACTGGTATTGGAAAATATTGGGATATTAACAAGGATTAAAAAAAAAGATTTTAAAAATGAGAAAATTAACATCCAATGAAAGAAAATTAGTATTGGAATATGCTAAAAAATTACTTAAAAATAGACTAACCGAGGCGTTTAAATCTAATTTAATGCGTGAGCTAAATAAATATACAGTTCCAATAGGAGGACGATACAGTCATGCGAATGATAATCAGTCTATTACACAATATTTAAAGGGATTATCAATAAATGCATCTGAATTAACGGATAATGATATTCATTTCTATCCAAAAAATTCAAATCCTAAATCTTTAATGCAAATGTATCCCAATTCTACATTAATATTTGTTAGACCCGAGGACAAGCTTGTTGTAGGAATAGTACATAAAGGAAAACATGTTAGAATGGGCACTCAATCCTCCGAATATGTACCTAAATATGATACTACCAGTCAAGATCCAAAAGGTATTAGAAATTCAAGAGATAAATACCGAAGTGTACATGTAGGTCAAACAGGATCTTCTAAGTCTGATAAAACTGGCCTATCATCTATAAACAGTATTTCACAGGCCGAGTTATACCAATATCCACATTATTTAATTTTTAATACCAAGTTGCAAAATTACGGGTCATTTAAGACAGATGTATTTCAACCTTTATCGACTATCATCAATGATAAGAAAAAAGAATATAAAAATAAAATAGAACAAATGAGAGCAGATTCAAGAACAGGAGATTTTCCGAAAGATATAGTGGATTCTGCGGATTTATTATTGTCGCTTGGGGATAAAATATTAGAATTTAGTAAAAATTTTATTAATAATCCTAGAAAGTATGTTACAACAACTAAAATATCAAGATCCAGCGATGGGAGAATATATGGCGCTTCCTCACTATTAGATATATATAAAAACGCGGCAGATAGAATAACTTCAGCCGAAACATCATATAGATCTGGAAAAGATTATAAGCGTGATATTAAGTCTGCAATGGAATATTTAAATGATATTAAATCTATAATTGGGGTATAAAAATGAAATTAAATAAAAAAGAAATCTCTTTAATAAAAGAGTATATTAAAAAAATAACATCTCCTAAAATGGAAAATAATTATACAATGATTTCTGCATTAAGAGAAGCATTAGATGACTTATTAATGAAGACTGAAATGTTAATTGATGAAGAATATGGAAAATCATCCCATAAAGATTTTAAACGAGCATGGTATAATATTAGTGAAACATTTGAAAAAACATTCAAAAACATTCAAAGAAGTTTAATGGTAAAGTAATATGAGTGTATCTTTAAAACATAAAAAACTAATTAGAGAGTATATTAAATATATACGACTAACTAAACTTAGCGAAGTTAGAGACGATTCCTTTGCCGAATATGAAGTTAAAAAGGATAAAGTAATTGCAACCCTTAAAAAACAAAAAGCAACTGCATTTACTAAATTAGCTGAAGAGTGGTCTAAATTTGAAAAATTAGAAATTGAATTAGCTGATAAGAAACGAAAGTTAAATGTGGAACTTCAAGCTGCTAAGGAAATGGAAGATACATTAAAGGATAAGATACGAGAAAAAGTAACTACAATATTCGATGAAAGTGAACAGGCAATGTCTTTAGCAGTACATTGTTTAGGTAGTAGTTTTACATTGTCAAAATTAACAACTGAAAATGAACCATCTGTAGTTGCAAAATCTGGAGACTTAATAAATACCGATTATAAAAAAGTAGTTGATATGTTATTAGAACAGAATAAGGACTTACAAGAAACAGTAAGTTTGCTTATTAAACAATGTTCAACCATCGCAGTGGAAGACATAATTAAACCCGGATCTAAACGTAGATTAAAAGTAGACGTTGGAGAATCTAGAATTAACGAAGGTCTATGGGATAGAATCACATCAGCCTTTAATTTTTTAACAACAAAAATAAAATCAGGGTTATCTAAGATTTTTTCAAGGAAAGAAAAGATAGACCAAATATTAATAAAGTTACAAAGGTAAAAAATGAAATTAAATAAAAAAGAAATCTCTTTAATAAAAGAGTATATTAAAAAAATACAGTCTAAGAAAATAAACGAGACTAAAAAAATCAATTCGCTTTTATTAGCAAATCAATTATTAAACTACTTAGTAGATTCAGGTATTATATCAGCTTCTAAGAAAACTAGTACTGTAATAAAGAATTTCAAAACAAAAATAGATCAATACTGCGAATGATACAAATACCAATAGAAATTGGAGACGTAATATTACGAGGTAAATTTCGTAATAAAAAGGTAGTAGTTAAATCTATAGGTGTAGATGAATACGGAGCTCCAACAGTTAATGGTAAGTCTATATTGTCAATTAGATTAACAAAAAAAGAGGATAATGGTATTAGCTTATCAGAAATATCTAGAAAAATTATTAATAAAAATAAGGCTTAAATAAAATGAAATTAACATTAAAAGAAAGAAAACTAGTAAAAGAGTATGCTAAAAGATTAGTTGAATCCAGTCCTAGTTTAAATGCCAAAATAGGAGATGATATAGCTAGTATGGTAACAACTGCAGATTTGCATAAGTATAAAGCCGCAATTGAAAGAATAGTAGATAAATTGAAAGCAAAAAATTTTAAAGAGTCACATATTTTTATATATTTATCTTGGGTATTATCAAATAATTTACCATCAGTTAGCTATAATGTTAAGCAGTAAAACATAAATTCAATTAAATTTTTTTATTGTTTACTATTTTTAAGTAATATATATTATTAAATAAAATTGTTGAGTCTAATATTCAACATAGAACTTACATAAATACGCTCGTATTAGGATTCAAATAATCTTACCAGAGTAAGGGATTTTTTCAAATGACAAATTTATACAAAGATGCAATTGCAGAGGCAAAGGTAGTTAAAGCACTTGCAGAAAAAAATGCTTTTAATCTATTAGCAGAAGCACTATCAACAAATAGTAGTGTTAATGGTATTATCAGCAAAAAATTAGCAGAAGAAGCTGACGAAGAAGAAGATGTAGTACAACCAGAAATGAGTACAACAGAAGAAGTGCCACCAGTAGCAGAACCTTCAATGGAAGAGGATGATACCGAGTTGGATGAAATTCTAAAAGAGTTAGAAGGAGAAATGGACGATGAAGAGCCAATAGAGGAAGGTGAAGATGATGATTTTGATTTATCAGGAGCAACGACACCAGCTGTTGAGGACGAAGATGAAGAAGCCATTGATACTGAAATTGACGAGATTTTAAGAGAGATGGACGATGAAGCCGAATTAGATATGCCAGAACCAGAGCCTGATGAGGAAATGGAAGCTGAGAATCGAAGTTTAAAATTAGAATTGAAGAAAGCAAGAAACGTAATAAACAAGCAGAAAGCTGCTTTACATGAAGTTGGGTTAATGAACGCTAAACTTTTATTAGTTACAAAATTGTTAGGAAAATTGAATTTAAGTGAATCTGCTAAATTAAGTATTATTAGCTCAATTGATAAAGCTAAAACTTTAAGAGAAGCTAAATTAATTTACTCAACGATTGCAGAAAATCTTAATAAGTCAGGTAAGACTATTAAAGAAGGTGTTTCTTCTAAGTCAACAAGAAGTGTTGGTAAACCAACAAATAGAATGTTTTTAACAGAGCAAACAAATGTAATTGATACTGCTAGATGGAAAAAATTAGCAGGTATAATTTAAAAAACAAAAAGGAAAAAATATAATGGTAACAAATGATTTAATTAATTCGCAGTTAGAAGCGCAAGCTAGACAGCAAATTACAGAATCTAATAGAAAAAAATGGAAAGAAACCGGTCTATTAGAGGGACTAGATTCAAGAAATGAAGGTATAATTGCTGACCTTTTACATAATCAAGCAAAACAACTATTAAAAGAGAATAGTAACGTTACAAATACGATTAGAGGTGGTGAAGAATGGAATAACATATCTCTTCCTTTAATTAGAAGAGTATTTGCAAACATGAGTGCAAAAGAGTTTGTAAGTGTTCAACCTTTAAATGCACCATCAGGATTGGTATTCTGGTTAGAATTTAAATATGCAACAGGACAACCAGGATTCACTACTGGAGCAGAAAGAAATTCACAAAACGACTCAGTTTTTGGTGTTACTGATGCTAGAAAAGGAACAACTCCAGGTACTGGTGGATTATATGGTACAGGAAGATTTGGTTATTCTATTAATGATGTTTCTTCTTCTGCTCAAATTTTAGTAGCTACAGCATCATTAGGAACATTAGCAGCAGGTACAGGATCAATAAACCCAGTAAACTATGCAAATGATATTAATTTCGATTCAGAATTTTCAGCATCAGCTGCATTAGCAGGATCAACATTAAAGAAAATCACAGTTCCAGTAGCAAATTTAGTAGATCCAGATATAGTAGGTGTAAGTGCTTATAGCATTGTTGGTACAGGTATTAACACACACTATCCTAAGTTTACAACAATAGATCCTACAGGAACATATGTATCCTTTATTGTTAGTGGATCATTGACATCGTCTACAGATGCTGTATTGTTTTATCAGAAACAACCAACAGATATTACTAGAGGTGATTTTGAAGAAACTAAAACTCAAGAAAATCCATTAGATATTCCAACATTTAAATTGCAAATGCACCAAGATACATTGGTTGCGAAAACAAGAAAGTTGAAAGCAGAATGGACACCAGAATTTGCGCAAGATATTGAGCATTACCATAACATTGATGCACAAGCAGAATTAACAACATTATTAGGTGAGTATATAACTCAAGAAATTGATTTTGAATTATTAGATATGTTGTTACAAGGCGCACAAACAATTGATTACTGGTCTGCAAAGATTGGATTTGAAAAGAGTGGAAATACCTGGGTACAGTCTAGTGCTAATTCATTAGCATATACACAACCAACATGGTTCCAAACAATTGGTACTAAATTAAGAAAGATTAGTAATGAAATCCAAAGATTAACTCTTAGAGGTGGTGCTAACTTCTTAGTTGCAGGTCCAAAGGCTTGCACAATTCTAGAATCAATTGAAGGTTACACAACAGATACTGCTGGTGGAGCTAGTAAGTTTAATATGGGAGCTAGAAAAGCTGGTTCTATTAATAACCAATGGACAGTTTATAAGAATCCATATATGGATGAAAATGAAATTCTAGTTGGTTACAAAGGCGACTCATTCTTGGAAGCAGGTGCAGTATATGCTCCATATATTCCATTAGAGTTAACTCCAGTAGTTTACGACCCAGATAACTTAACACCAAGAGTTGGTATAATGACAAGATATGCAAAGAAACTATTAAGACCTGAGTTTTATGGTAAATTGTATATTCACGGATTAGATGTGCTTTAAGAGAATAGTTTAATATAGAAAATTAATAGGGAAAAGAAATTTTCCCTATTTTTTTGGTTAAATCAAAAATATTACATATATTTAAATACAATTGAATTCTTTGATTACATTAAGTAGGACAGTAGATAATTTTCAAGGGTATATTATATACTATATAATAAAGATAATTGAATACAGGCTTTTATTTTAAGTAATTTGAGGAATTCTTAATATTTATATTAAATAAAATTAATTTTTACAAACAAAGTATTTTAAAAAATGAAAAAATTTTCAGAATTAGTTAGTCTAGCATTAGTGCTAGTTTTATTAGGTGCAATGGTGTACTCTTCATGTACTCAACCAAAGCCACAAATTTTCAATGTTCCTGCGGTATTAACATCAGCTCAGGATTCAACTGTTGTAGACACATTAGTTTTAGATTCTATTAAGTAGAAATCTTGACAATGTTTAAAATGTAAAGCCCATTTTTTGGGCTTTTTTTATTTATATAATACCAGTGTAAATAATATTTATATATAAAGAAGTTGAATGGAAAACAAACAGAAGAGACGAACAAAACACGATGTTAAATTCAATGTAACTTTAGATGCTGAACAAAAAGCCGCGGCTGAACAAATAGCATCTAATCCATTTACATTTTTATTAGGGAATGCAGGTAGTGGTAAAACATTATTGGCAGCACAAGTTGCTTTAAAGCATTTTTTTAATAGAACTTTTAATAAAATAGTAGTAACAAGACCAACTGTATCATCCGAAGAAAATGGATTCTTACCAGGTGATATTTACCAGAAAATGGAACCTTGGATGGTACCAATTATGGATAACCTTTTAAAAGTATATCCATACCAAGCAAAGTTAGAAGAAATGAGGAATGATAAGGCAATTGAACTAGTTGCACTGACGCATTTTAGAGGTAGAACTTTCGAAAATTCAATATGTATAGTTGACGAGTTCCAAAACCTAACAGAGAAACAATTAGAAATGTGTATAGGTAGATTAGGCACAAATTCAATAATGATTTTTTGTGGTGACTTAAATCAAATAGATTTGGCCTTAAGATTTAAAACTGTACATAATGTTATTTCTGCAATCAGGGAATCAAAACATGTTAATGTTATTGAATTGAAGAATAATCATAGACATCTTGCACTTGAAGAAATATTTAGTTTAATTAAAAAGTTTAATGATGGCAATCAGTAGTGGATTTACAAAGGACGATATTTTCTTTCCGGATGCATATTTTGTTGTTAGAAAAATAACAACTGGGCATTCAGATGAAGAAGAATTTAAATTAAATGAGAATGGTCATGAATATTTAAATATTAAAAAGAAACATGAGACTAAGGCTTTTGTAACTGTATATGCAAATGAAGAGGCTAGAATTAATGCTACTACACCAATACATGTATTCGGAGTAGACTTTGAATATAGTCCTGATAATAATGTTAATATATTTAAAGAGGCGTACGCAGCATTAAAGAATACAGAAACAATTTCTACTAACATCTTTAAAGATTGTTAAGGATATAATTATATATAAAAGGCTGAAGTATGGCATATGAGCCTGTAATTCAAATTTGGAACGGAAGTTCATCATTCTCACCAGGAATGACTCCATATGGATATTATGATTCTGATCCTATATTTACTTCAGAGTGTGATAAATTCGCAACATGGGCTGCTTCAAGATTAGGATATCCAATAACAGATGTCGAGTTAATTGATTTAAATTTTTACAATGCAATTGAGGATGCCGTAACTAGATATAGCACATTAGTATCAACTGCAAATGCTAAGGATAATTTAATAAATTTATCAGGTACTCCAACTGGATCCGCTAATTTTACAGGAAATTATATTCAACCCACATTGGCTGGAATATTTAATATTTCTAAACAATATGCAACTGAAGCTGGAGTAGGTGGTAATTTAACATATTATACTGGATCCATAACTACAACACCAGGAGTACAAGTATATGATTTATTGGAGAGTGATATTGAGAAAGGTGATTTTAATTTAGATCAATTTACAATTAGGAAGATTTTTTACCAAAGAGTTCCAGAATCTACATATATAAATAATGAGTTTGATTTAATGTCACAATTTGGTTGGTCTAATAATACTCAAGATATAGTAATGATGCCAATGAATTATGATATGTTAAAATTGCAAGCGGTTGAGGTATCCAATCAAATATATAAATCAGCATATAGTTTTCAACTCACAGGTAATAGATTGAGGATATTTCCAATACCATCTAATATTAAAAAGATACATTTTCAATATACCCTAAATAATGAGTTTATTAATAACTTACCAGTATCTACAACAGGATCTAATAGTAGTACAAATGGATTAATATCAGATATTAGTAATATACCATATCAATTAATTACTTACTCACAAATCAATGAAATTGGTCGTGATTGGATTAGACGATATGGACTATCTATTTGTAAGGAAATGTTAGGATTAATCAGGGGTAAGTATAATACAATTCCAATGGGAGATAATGAATTAACATTAAACTATACAGATTTAATAACTCAAGCTCAAACAGAGCAGGAAGGATTAACAACTGAATTAAAAGAATTGCTGGTAGATACTTCAAGACAATCCCAACTTGAAAGAAAACAAGCTGAAAGTACTGCATTACAGGAACAACTTTTAAAAGTTCCATTAAAAATATACATTAGGTAATTATGAAGTTAGAAACAATTATACAGAAAATAAACGAATCTACAGATATGAAAGTTAAATTTCAATTAATATCTGAAATATATGGAATATTAATAGAAGAATTTCCAGAAATCAAAAATGAATATACTGAATCTGCTTTTTATTTCCATATAAATAATAAATTAAAGAGGTCATATAACTAATGCCATTATTTGGATCAAATAGAGACGCTGGATTTTTACGAGGAGTTAACTTGGAGGTGATACATAAAATTATCAGCAATGAGGTTGTATTGTATAAAATTGATAAAGAATCTACTAAAACAAATATATACGGAGAAAGCGATAGAAGACATTATAAAACTGGAATTAGAATATTTGCTCATATTTTAAATGAGCCAAAAGAATCAACTGTATTAGATGATGCTATTAATATTATAAAAACCATTACAGTATCATTTATTAAATCTGATTTAAAGAACCAGGATGTATATGTTGAAATTGGAGATATTATATACCACGATAATGAGTATTATGAAATTGATAATACATTAGATCAAAAAAATTGGACTAGTAGAAATCCAAATACTAATATTGGAATGACGAAAGATTCTTGGCCATTACATGGATATGATCATTCAATTATTATTACAGCACATTTAACAGATAGTGAAATTTTGAATATGGATGAAGGTATTAGGTCTACACATCAATCTAATACGTATGACATACCATCATTTAATGTTGATCTAACTGATGACGAGGATATATATGGCAGAGAATAGATCCTTTGATATGCGTCGAGACAACGACAATTTTAAAACCCCAAGTGTTACCATATATGATATAGATTACGCGATATATGCCCATCTTAAAAATAATATTAATCCACAAATTACTAAGGATGGAAATACATTCTCCGTTCCAGTAATAATTGCAAACGGTGAGAAATGGGTACAATTACAAAGAAATGGATTTTTAAGAGATAAAAATACAAATCAAGTTTTATCGCCATTAATATCTATTAAGAGATTATCAATGGCAGATGATGATAGATTTAAAATTTTAAATTTTAGTAAAACTGATCCTATAATTTCATTAAGACATTATCCAGCAGTACAATCTAATAATGCCAACGATTTACCTAGAAGTAACAATAATATGTCTACTGAATTTTATGTAACACCAATACCACAACGGGTTCGAGTTACATATGAATTAAATATATGGGGCAATACGACAAATGATATTAATACTATAGTTGAAAGTATTATGCCACATAGTGACAATTTATGGGGGGAATCATTTCAATTTGTAACTGCTGTAGAGGATTATTCTTTTGATGTTACTAGCAATGTAGGGGAAGATAGAATATCGAGATGTACAATATCATTAATGGTTGATGGCTATTTATTACCTGAATACGATCAAAAACAAAGTACATTGGAAAAAGCATATTCATTAAAACGTGTAGTATTCGAAACAGAAACAGAGCAAGAAGGATTCTATATAGATCATCTGCCTAAAATAATAAGCCCGTCAACAGAGAGATTGAATAAAATTTTAAAGAAATAAGTATATGTTTGGTATTATACTTCAATATTTATTATAAAAATATACATTAAAAGAACAAGGAATAGTTAATGGCAAACAATTTATATCTATCCGCTGGTGTTTATAATCGAGAATTCGACTTATCATTCTATCCAGGACAGACAATTGCTCCAGGCTTAGCAGTAATAGGACCTACAGTTAGAGGTCCAGCTATGGTGCCTACTTTAATATCAACATACTCAGAGTACCTTAGATGGTTCGGAGATGTATTTAGTTCTGGTAGTGGAGCTTCAATGCGTGAGTATAAGTATTTGACTTCATATGCAGTACAAGAATATTTAAGATGGGGAGAAACAGTTTTAGTTACTAAAATATTGGCAGGTACATATAATCCTGCGTACGCAAGAGTTAAGGCTGATAATACACCTTCGGGATCAACTACAGTTGGTGATATGTCATTTGAGTTAATATCATTGACAGACGGAGACATTACAAACTCAGGTACTTTATTAGGTGCGACAAAAGGATCAGGAGATCCAGCTGATGAAAATTCAGTTTATGGTATATTATCTTCTGGATCAAAATATAATATGAGATGGGAAGTAGCTAATGTAGATTCTAATAGAGGTACATTTGACTTATATATTCGAAGAGGAGATGACTCAAATACAAGAAAAGTTATATTAGAACAATTTGTAGGTGTATCCTTAGATCCTACTACTTCTAATTTTATTACAAAGGTAATTGGAGATCAAACATATTCATTAAGATATGATTCTAGTGGCGCTCCATATTTACAATTAACAGGATCAATGCCTAACAGATCTAGATTTGTAAGAGCGGTGGTTCATAAAACTACTTTAAATTACCTAAATGATTCAGGGCTTATAAGAGATAATGCATTATCAGGATCTTTACCAGTTAAATGTTCAGGAACATTTGGTGGTGGATCTGACGGTAATGTTACACATCCAAGAGCAATGTACCAAAATATTTGGAATTTAAATACTCAAGGATTTAATATGGCATCAGCTTCATATGGTAGATCAGCGTATGAGGATGCAATTGATATATTATCAAATAGAGACCAATTTGATTTTGACTTGCTAGCAACTCCAGGTTTAATTGATAACCTTGAAGATCACGCTAAAATAATTACTAGAGCAATATCAATGGTTGAAGATAGGGGAGATGCTTTCTACATTATTGATCCAACTTATTTCGGATCTACAGTAGGTCAGGCAAGAGCCGCGGCAGAAGCTAGAAACAGTAATTATGGTGGATACTATTATCCATGGGTACAAGTTAATGATCCAGATTTAGGTGATTATGTTTGGACTCCACCTTCAGCAATGGTAGCAGGCGTATTTGCGTTTAATGATTATTTTGGACAAAAATGGTTTGCTCCAGCAGGTTTAAATAGAGGTGTATTGGATACTGTTATCCAAACTGAAAGAGTAATGACTCAAAATGATAGAGATAATTTATATATTAAATCGGTTAATCCAATTGCGTCCTTTCCTAAGGAAGGAATTGTGGTTTGGGGACAAAAGACATTACAGAAAAAGAGAAGTGCATTAGATAGAATTAACGTTAGAAGATTATTAATTGCAGCTAAAAGACATGTTGCAAATACCGTTAAATATTTAGTGTTCGAACAAAATACATCAGAGACATGGACAAAGTATTTAAATTTAACTAGACCATGGTTTGATGATTGTAAGAGAAAGCAAGGTTTATATGACTTCAAAATTATTATTGACGAAAGAAATAATACACCAGAAGTTGTAGATAGAAATGAGATGAGAGCTCAGATTTATTTAAAGCCAGCTAAAACTGCGGAATTTATAATCACTGATTTCATTATTACACCAACTTCAGCAGCATTCCCAGCGGATGCGACTGCTAAAAAGTAATAGTAGGTGATATTTATTTAAAATAGAATACAAGGAAGGATAAAAGATGCTTTTTACAAAATTTGAACCAAAAGTAGCATTTCGTCATAAGTTAATTATTAATGGTATTACAGCATACGTTTGTAAGGCAGTAAATATGCCCCAGCTAGATCAAGGTGGAATTACCATTGATTATATTAATACTGACTTTAAAGTTAAAGGTAAGTCAAGATGGCAAGATATTACAATAACATTATATGACCCAGTAGACCCATCAGCTGCAAAAGAAGTACATGATTGGATTAAGATTCATCATAACTCAGAATCAGGTATTGACGGATTTGCATTTGATGACTATAAGAAAGATATTACAATTCAGGCATTAGATCCAAAAGGTACTCCAGTAGAAACTTGGACGGTACATGGAGCGTTTATTTCTGCAGTCAATTGGGGACAAATGGATTGGGCTACAGACGAGGCTAAAACAATTGAATTAACTATGAAGTACGACTACGCAGTATTATCATAAAAAGAATAAAGGATTAGATATGAACACAGAACGAATTTTATCATTAGTTAGACACACATTAACAGCAATTGGAACAATGTTATTAGTACTAGGATTAGGAAAGTACAGTGGAGCTATAGATTATATGCTACAAAACATCGATGGTGTATATGCAGCACTAATGTCTATTGTAGGTGTTTTCGTTAATATTTGGGGCTTCTTTAAAAATAGAAGCGCGACATTTTAAAGTTTAACTATAAAAAGAAATTTTATGAAGGGGATAATATCATATCCCCTTTTTTCATGTAAATTATTAAAATTTTAATATTTATATAAAAAATAAACAGTTATGATTAAAGATGACACAAAGATTGACAAATTAAATGATCTGAATTCTGAACCAAAACAAAATGAACCTATAAGTCAACTTACTCCTATTGAGCCTATAGTAAATACCCCATTAACTGAAAAGGTATATTTACCATCTCAAGGAAAATTATATAATCCTGATTCGCCATTAGCTAATGGTTATGTTGAAATGAAGTATATGACAACTAAAGAAGAGGATATCTTAACTACAGTATCCTATATGAAGGACGGTACAGTTTTAGATAAATTGTTTCAATCAATGATAGTTACTAAATTTAACTATGATGATTTACTATTAGGTGATAGAAATGCGATAATGATTGCAGCTAGAATATATGGATATGGTCCTGAATATAATACTAAGATAAATACAACCTCAGGTATTCAGGAAGTTAGCATTGACTTGCAAACCATTATTAATAAAGAAGTTAAATTAGAAGAGTTAAATTCTAACGGCAATTTTGAGTTTGTATTGCCTAAATCAAAACAGAAAATAGAATTCAAACTATTAACAGTTGGAATGCAAAAACAGATTGATAAGTCTTTAGCTAAAGTTAAATCAATTGGTGAAACTGAAAAAGGGCTTACTACAAGGCTTAGGTATATGATACAGTCTGTCGATGGTGTAAGTGATCCTGCTATTGTGGTTCCATTTATCAATAATATGCTAGCAGTAGATTCTAGAGCATTTAGAGAGTACATTAAAAACATCCAACCAGATGTCGATTTAAATATCAGTATTGTAGATGAGGCAACTGGTTTTCCCTTTCGTACAGAATTACCACTCGGATTGGATTTATTCTGGCCAGATTTTAAGGGATAATAATCCGACAATATACGATCACACGTTCTTCAATTTATCACAGGAATATAAAGAACGTATGCACGAAGCCATATTTTACTTTCTATATAAATCTAATGGTGGATTTACATATCAGGATGTATATAATATGCCAATATCAATTAGGACAAAATATATTAATATGCTAGAGAATATATTAGAAAAACAAGCTCAAGCTGCTTCTAATAAACGAAATAACTTTTAATGAATAATATTTATTAAATGAAAGGAACATGATATGATTTTCGAAAATATAATTTTAAAAATTACTAAGTCTCTAGTATTTTCTCAATTTGAAAAGTTAATTAACTCTTTAGCCAAAGATGTGGATAAGGACTCAGATCTTTTAAATAAAATAAAAGATATCCAAAAGTCAAATGAGGAAATAAAAACGTTAATACCAGAATTATGTAGAAAACATCCATGGCATCACCTTTGCAAAGAATATAATACTACAAAGTAATAAGGTATATTAAATGAGCATTAAGAAATATACCGAAAATATAGAGACTACAATTCAATCCTTAAGTAATATTACTGAGAATGTGGAAATTAACATTAAAGAGTTAATTACAATTCTCAATGCTGTTAATAAAGGAATGATGAAATCTGAGGATCAGATTAAAAAGGCTTTAAATAATGTAGGATCTGGAAAATTTGAAACAAAAGCAAAGCTGAAAGATTTTCTTGCAGATTTAGAAATTGCTGGTAAAGAGAGTGAAAATATAGTTAACTATTGGGATTCCATTAAAGGATTAACAGTAGATGAAGTTAAACAAACTGAGGAATATTCTAAGTTAGTAGTTGAGGTTGGAGAAACCCTTAAAGGTATTGATTCAATTAGGGGAAAGCAAACAAAAAAAATTGATAACCAAATTAAACAGGAAGAAATCCAAATTGATTTGGCTGGATTATTAGCAAAAAAATATTCAGAATTTTCAACTGTTATACAACAAAATCAAACTGGTCTACAAAATTTAAATATTGATCTAACTAAGGGTGTAAATATTTCTAAGAAATTCTTAGAAGATAGCGATTCGATTATTCCTAATTTATTTGATCCTGTAAAATTAAATATAGATGATTTAAAGGGAATATCAAAGGAATTTGAGTCTATTAAATCTACACTTATCAATCCCATAAGTTCAAATATGTTAGATGGAATGGATATTTCATCTGCCATGTCATCATTAGAAACACAAATTGGAAGTATAAAACCTCAAATAGAACAAGAATTTGCTTTAAGATCTGAGTTGTTAGAAACATATGTAGCAAGAAGTTTGGGATTCCAAAAGGACATACAAAGTTCAGCAATTAAAAATATAAATACCCAAGAAGATCTGCAAGGATCATTATATGATCAAGCTTCGAAATCTATTGAAGATCAAATAGCGTTATATACATCATTAACTGAACAAATGATGAATATCAACTCATTATCTGATTCTGACTTAAAATCATTAAAAGCCCAAATTGGATTATTAAATACAGAACAAAGAATAATTTTAGGTCAGTATTCATCATGGCAGCAAGTACTTAAAGCTCATCAAGCTGATATAAGTTTAACAGAAAAACAATTAACTGCTTATAATTTATTAGAAAAAAAATTAGAAAATTACAGATCTAAAACTGAACAAATAGGAGATTCAGTACAGGATGTATTTAATATTGTCCCATATGGAATGCAAAGAATGATGGGAATCGAAAGAATAGGTAATAAAATATCAGACTCATTATCAGATGGTATGAAAACCTATATCGGAAACTTAGCATTAGGACGAACAAAATTACAAGCATCTGCCGCCGCCGCTAAATCATTTGGTTCATCATTTACTAAGCTAATAGGTCCAACAGCATTAATAATTGGAGCATTTGCAGCTGCATATTCAATATTATCTTCCATGGAAGGTAAGATATCAGATATTAGTAAAGAACTTGGAATTTCTAGGGGAATGGCTAAGAATCTAACCGTTGATATGAATTCATATTTATCTGCATCGTCTAATAAATTAGGTACGGAAGAACAAGTATTAGAAATTCAAAAAGCCCAAGTAGAAAAATATGGAAGATTATTAGATTTAACTAAACAATCTAATCAAGAAATAATTACAGCAGCCACAACAATGGAGGCATCATATGGAATAGCTGCTTCTAGTGCCTACGACATAATGTCATCATTTAAAAATTTAGGAGCAAATGATGAATTAGCTAAAGATTTAATGTTTGATTTAGGCATGGTATCAGAAATGGCTGGTATATCTCCAAGTATTATTGGTAAGGATTTATTAGAAAGTTCTAAAGAATTATCATTATACTTTGGTGGTATGCCTAAAAAAGCCCTTCAAGCAACCATTCAAATTAACAGAATGGGTATGAGTTTAAAGACTGCTGGTCAAATTGCAGATAAAATGTTAAATATAGAATCATTTATGTCTGATATGTTTGAATTATCAGCAATGACAGGTGGAGAGATAGATTTATCCAAGGCATTTGATTTGAGAATGGATGGTAAATTGGAAGAATCAATTACCTCCATTATGGATAGTATCGGATCATTAGAGAATTTTAATGTAAGGGATGAATTTTTTCAGAAAAAATTATCCAGTACATTAGGTATGGATGTCACTGAAATTCAAAAGAGTTTAAAATTAAAACAATTGTCAAATGATTTAACTAAAGACCAATTTAATCTAGTAAAAGCCAATATTGATCAAATAGGTGATTTAGAATCATTATCCGCTGACGTTGCCTTAAATAAGGCAAATGAATTAAATTCAACAAAAAAATTATCAGTTGCACTTAATAAGATTAAGATGACACTTATTAATGCGTTTTTACCAATTGTAGAGACATTAGCTGATACGTTATCCAGTTCAACAGGTATTATAGATGGAATTGGATCTGCATTCAAAGTGGTAGGTGGAATTATTAAACTTATATCACCAATTGTACAAGGATTTTTATATCCATTCCAATTAATTGGTAATGCAATATCTACTGCAGTTGATTGGGTTGAAAAATTATTTGGTGGTAATAAAGATTTAAATACAGAGATACAAAAGACTGGACAATATGCATCGATTGTAGGTGATTCTTTTAGCGGTTTAGCAAAAGTAGTAGGTGGCTTTTTTGGTGCAAAATATATATTTACTGGATTAAGTAAATCACTTACCCCATTTCAAACCTTAAAAGATTCAGTGACAAAAATGTTTAGTGGTTTTAATCCATTTAAGTCGATGGAAGCGGCTAAAATAAATGTGGATAAACCATTAAAAGATCTAGGATCAAAAGTTCCTATATATCAAAAGATACTAGATAAATTTAATCCATTTAAATCATTTAGTAAACCAAATGTAGAAACAGGAACAACGCCAAGTCCAGATTTAACAAAGCAGGTTACTAATCAATTACCATCTTCAGAAGCTACAATTCCAAAAGCTGATAAGATTAATAAATTTGGACAAATATTTGAAAAGGTAGTTAGTATAGTTAAGAGAGGTGGTGAAATAATAAAAGATTCATTAAAGTATGTTAGTGATGTATTTATGTCACTAATCAACACTATATCTAAATCGATTGCATCATTGGGAACTGGAATAGGAAGTGCATTTAATTCTATAATATCAGGTATTGGAACAGGATTATCAAAATTTCAACCAAATGCATTAATTGGAGCCGCTGCCTTTGTAATAGTAGCATCTGCGCTATGGGTAACATCAGAAGCACTAAATAGTTTTAATACTGTTAATTGGGAATCTTTAGATAAAGCAGGTGTAGCCTTAGTAGGATTAGGAGTTGCCGCAGCTGCCTTTGCAGCCGCCTCAGAGTTTATATTACCAGGTGCTGCAGTAATTGTTGTAGCATCTGGAGCATTTTGGCTTTTCGGTAAATCATTACAAACTATGGTACCAATTATGGAGGCTGTAGTGCCAATAATAGATTCACTAATGAATGGCTTCGCTACAATAACCGCTAGTTTATTTACAGGTATAAATGGTATATTTGAAACATTATCATCTATGGACGCTTCACAATTATTATCAATAGGTCCAGCATTATTAGGAATTTCTGCAGGGCTATTGGCTATGTCAACTGCTGCAGGTGTTAATTTCTTATCAAAGATATTTGGAGATGATAGTTTAGATAAACTTAAAAATATAGGGGAGCTAGCAAATCCGCTTACTATAGTAGCTACTGCAATTGGTTTAATTACCACAAATATTAAAACCTTAAGTGAACAAATACAAAATTTAAATTCTATAGATATTGATTCAATTTCTAAACTTAAAGATATCCAAATTCCTAGCGTAACAACAAAGGAATCCGATCTTATAAAAAGTAAGGCAACAACACTACAAAACAATATAATAGGCACGATATCCGGCTCACCACAAGGAGATCTTTCTAAAGGCGGATATAATATTAAAAATACAATACAACCTAGCAAAGCTAATGAAACACCTATTGTGGAAGAGAGTAGATATTTATCCTCAAAGAGTTTAGAGAATATAAATAATACAGAATTATCTACATCTAATACTTATAATAAAGAGTATCAAAGCAGTCCAGGTGTTAATCTTAGTAGAATAGAAAGAAGATTAGATACATTGGTTGAAATAATGGCATTGGCATTAAATAGACCAGCAACTGCAATTATTGGCAACTCTACATTAAAAGATATTAATGGTAAATTAAAAGGATTTAATAATAAATAATGGCATCATCAATACCAGCTGGAGGAGCGGATTTTATTTTTATTCCTATTGTACCACAAAAAGGTCAGGATGCTAAAATTAACTTTAGAGCTTTAATAAACTCGTTGAACGATAGCTTCTCACCACAATGGGGAGAACATATGGATATGGGTCGTGCCGATCCAAAGTTTATGTATAATCAATTTTCAAGAACGATTACTATGGATTTTAAAATAATATCTGTAAATCACGGTGAACATAAACGTCATATGCAGGCAATGAATTCATTAGCATCTTTAACATATCCAATATACAAACCAAATCAAGGATTTAATGGTATATACGTTAAATTTTTATTAGGAGAATATATTAAAGGTATTGGATTAATTTCAAGTCTATCTTTTGCAGTTGATAATGATTCACCTTGGATTGATGGATTGCCATTATATATTAATTGTTCAATGGATATCAGATATATTGGAGATAAAAAACCAGATTATAGAAAGCCACAAAACTCAGGTCCATTTGGAGATGGAAAATATGGTCCTGGATTTAAATAAAAATATATTATGCAGCGATATAGTGATACAGTAACATTAATTAAGAGAGGTAAAAGAAATGAAAAGAGGTCGTACGAAACAATGTACTATCCTAATTTTCCACTTAAACCAACAGACTTATATATAATAACTAAACGTGGACAAAGGTTAGATTTCATTGCATATGAATATTACCAGGATCCTAGATTTTGGTGGATTTTAAGCAAGTCAAATAATATTCCAGCTGGAACAATATGTATTCCTCCAGGTACTAGATTAAGAATACCATATCCACTATCGTCATATGAGATAGATGAAATTCTTCAAGACATGCAATATTAGTATATGAATTTTTTTAGACGAAATCCAGAAGGAAATGCAATTGCGGTTCTTCAATCAAGGTTGAAGTTGTATAAATCTGGACCACATTATAAAGCCGCCAGTAGAAATCCAGCGTGGGTAAGAGTTACAGGTACTGGGAATTCTTGTATAGGGAATTCATCTATGACTCTTCCAGTTGATACTGAGACATTTGATTCTACATATCAACCTACTAGTAAATTAAAATTAAAACCTATTTTAAAGGACGTAGTAATAGAATATGGCGGTGAATTTGGAATGACCCAAACAATTGAACTTACAATACAATGTCATTCACGACAAGATTTCGAACAAGTAGAACAAGCATTTTTATTACCGGGTAATACTATTAAGGTTTCGTTTGGATATGGTAAATCATGGAACGATGGAGATCAGAAGTCACAAAAGGCTGGTCCATTTAGAGTTGCATCATTTAGTTTTAACACAACAACTGAAGGTTATTGGATATGTCATTGTAAGGCTGTTGCCGCTGTAGAATCATTAAAAGGTATTGAGATTTCATCAATTATTAATGATACCAATTTATATTATAAAGCAGGCAGTAAAAGCTTTCAAGTTTTTGGTATGGCAGAATTAATTGCTTATGATGCGCAAAAAAATGGTACCACATCTATAGATCAATTACAAGATGGTGAAACTATTAATATTAGTGGCGGCGGTTCTATAGTTGTATATCATGCTGACCATTTATTTTCAAACCCATTTTCATCTTGGTTCACATCAATATCAAATAAGTTTGATGGAAAAACTGAAGCCGAACAAACGTTTAATGTTGTGTATGTAACCTTAGAATATATAATTAAGAGATTACTAATGGGTCAGATAGTTAAGAGGATAGCTGGAGGTTTACCTAAAAAAGACGAAACTGAATTTAAAAAATTAGAAATTGCCTTTGATTCTGCAGCATCGATTAGTTATGTAGATCAACATACGACTTCTGGATCTCCAGTATCTTGTTTATTATTAGGCAAAGGAAAGGGAAATTATAAAGGTACTGATGGGGGTAAAGATTTTGAAAAGGATTGTAAAAACTTAGGATTAGTTACAGCTGTATTAAATGGTGAAGATGGCAGGAATAAAATTGATTTAAAAAATATATTATTAGAAAGATCAGTAATTATAAAGGCTTTTACAGAGGCGGCAAAAAATAGACAGGCAACGTCAGATTCAGTTGATGTTAAAGATACAAAAGATTTAGTATTACCGTTAGATGATTTTCTTAAGAAAATATTTGATCATATTGGTATAATTTCCGGGGGCGCATTACAGTTAAGATTGGTAGTGCATCCTAATGATACTAGTAAAATGGTTATCGTTGATCAGAATAATGGAAAAATGGATTCTAAATTGCAAGTTGTTGTTTTAGATCCTATAGATGGCGACGGTTCTACTAGAACATGTAATATACAATCAAATGTAGGATCTGAAGAATATAAACATTATTTATTTACTATATCAAAAAAGGGAGATATCCCTGCAGAACTTCGAAAGTGTAAGGAATCTACTGATAAAAAACGTAAAGATAATCCATATAAAGATTCAGTAATCGCTGTAAAAAAAGTAACCACTGATCCAGGTACATTGGGAGCAAACGCTTTTGGAGCAGTTCAAGAAAATTCATTATTACAATCAGTTGGAACAATGACTAAAAATGCTCCTAGTTCAAAGAAATTTGAAATGATTCCATATTTAGGAATGAGTATAGAGGCAGAATTAGATGGTGTATTTGGTTTTGTACCTGGTAATGGAATATCTACTACTCAATTACCTAAAAGGTATAAAAGTTCAAAGATGTATTTCTCTATAAAAGGAGTAACTCATACATTTTCGGGAGATACATCAACATGGACAACTAAACTATCTGGATTTTTAACCTTTTATGATAATATAAATTTTATCGAGTTATAATGCAAACTATTAATAGACCTTGGTTCAATACACATCAAATATTAACTGGACAGTATGCTAGATTAAATCAGTATGTAGATTCAGACGGTAATGATTATATTGGTCCATGTCACTTTTTACCAAATGGGCAAGTATTTACAGAATTCATACCAACGGATAGATCTTTTCAAATATTTGAAAAACAATATGATTTTAAAAATTTAAGTAGGATTTATAATAAAATCAATGGAATCACAGTTAATAGGTATGTATTACCAATACCTCATACACCAATTGTAAATGACGATGATTATAATGATGGGTTTTTATACAGATACTTTGTACAAAAGAGAAATAGCCCTTGGAAAACTATACAAGAAATCGATGTAGATCAATATAATGGTATTAATACTAATAATAAACCTGGATTAAATGGGCAGTTATGGAGAGGAACTTTAGTTAAATGGAAGATTAATGGATCGTACATTGAAAGCTTTAATTCCAGAGAAATAACTAGATGCGAAATGGATGGATTTATATCTTTAAGCCGTTTTCTAAGAAATTTGAGAGAATTTGTAAAATAAATTTGTTTAATTAAGTTTATTTAATTAATATTATAATTAAATGAATTATGTTTATATTGACGACTTAAATAATTTAGATCAAAATAACAATCGTGTTATTATGATTCCGATATTAAGTGATTTGAAACGTCATTATAATATTAATAAAATATCGTTTATATATGTATATGATATAAATACACATATAGAATACATTATAAATTCTAGACATATTGATTTTAAACCAACAAAGAATTTAAATTTAATTAATACTAAATTTGCAGGAGAGAAGTTTATATATAAAAAGCGATATGTTAATTTTCTAGAAAATTCCTATGATATAGATATTTTACTGTGGATGGATACTTTATTACCTTTAGAAATAAAATATAATGAAGAGGTTAATACCTATCATAATTGGTATAATAAATTATCAGATATTAATAATAATATACCTATGATGTCATGGTTAATTTATTGCAGAAATATTGTTGATCAAACTAAGGAATATATTAAAACTCATAATATATCTTTAGCTGATATGTTTTATAATAGGATGTTAGACAATTTCATCTCGGTTGAAAAAGTAGGTTTAACTATCAATGTTGATTTAGCTAAAAAGTTTGATAAATCGTTAGGTAGTATTTCATATGGATATTATAATATATGCACCACTACTGGTAGACCTAGTAATACATTTAATGGATTTAATTTCGCAGCAATTAATAAACATACAGGTATTAGATCTATTGTAATTCCTAAAGATGCAGGTGATATATTAGTTGAATTTGACTATGACAGTATGCATATTAGATTGGTGGCAAATATGATTGGTTTTAATCTACCATCAACTAATTTACATGAATATTTTAGTAAATTATATTTTAAAGGACCGCTGACAGATGAAACTTATGAAAAGTCAAAGGTTAGAACCTGGCAATTATTATATGGAAATATAAGTGGTGAAGATCTTAAAATACCATTTTTTAAAGCGATTCATTCATATAAACAGGATCTTTTTGCAAAGTTTAATAGTGTTGGATATGTAGAAATGCCTATATCTAAAAGAAAGATGTATAAGGGTAACTATAATCCAATTAATGCAAATTTGTTATTTAATTATATGTTGCAAGGATACGAGTCAGAATTCAATGCGATTGTATTATATAAAATTAGACAATATTTATATGAGAAGGAAAGTAAAGTAATTTTATATACATACGACTCGTTTTTATTTAATATTAATAAAGATGAGCGACATATAGTAAAAGAGTTAAAAAATATAATGGAAATTGATAATTTCACAACTAAGTGCAAAGCTGGGTGGAATTATGGAGAAATGAAAAAGGTAAATATATGAGTTTATTAAAAGAAATAATTATAGATTGGTTTTCAAAATTACCAAATGGACATGCAGAACATCCATATACAGAAGAAGAATTAGATGTTTTAAAAGAAATTCTCTTAGAATATAAAATAGAACCATCAGAGGTTATGAATTATTTCTCTCGCAGAAATTTTATCGCTGAGGAGGCTCCTATTGAGCAGGATTCTATAGATATCGATGATTTGGAAAATTCAGGAAATGAATTTAGAACACTTTTAGATTCATACGAAATTTTTGAAAAGGTATTATTAGATAGATATATTTCCGCTGAAGTTACTACATATGGTCTTAAGAGTTTATATGCAAAACTAGTAGGACTTCCTAAAGAACAATCAACCCATATAAGACGTATTATTGCAAAGAATACTAATAGGGAGTTAAGTGGCGGCACATTTAAGATGGGTCAATATGAGGCCATACTATTAAATTTACTTAAAGAAACTGTAACTATTAAAGGTTCAACCCCCGAAATATTATGGATATGTATTGTAATGGGTGGTAAAATGATAATAGATTCAAATGATGTTGATATTAAGGCTAATATGCAAATAGACGGAATTAATTGTAAGTTATTTGATGGTATTGAACGTGATAAAGTATTAATATTAGGTTCTATACCTGATGCGTCGATATCATTATTACAAACTATGATTAATTTCAACGAAGCAATATCAGATTATAAACCAGAAACATTAGATCGTGATTCTGTAAATGAAGTTTTAAAATCTTTAAGTTCGCCTGAAAATAGAGATGAAATAGCGGGTCTTTTACAATCTGCTACAACTAGTAAACTTCCAGCATTACAAAAACTAGTTTCAAAAATTAAAAGTTCTTTAGGTGATAAAGATATAAATTCAATTACGCAAACATTTTGTGACGACTTAGATAAATTTATAATGTCAAAATTAGTTGAAATACCATATTATATTAATATCGTTGGAGATATGATATATATGTTATCTAGTGATAAATTATATCCATCTTTAAATTGTACCAAAGAAAATAGATTAAGTGGAAACGTTTTAAGCTTAAAAGATTATAATTTATATATTTCTTCTAGCGCCATTGCAGAGAAGATGATGGAATAATTTAAAAAAAATATCATAATAAATTTGGTTTTTTGCAAATCATTTTTTATATTAAAAGTAAATTAATAATTAATGGATTTAAATAAAATTAAACAGAAGTTAGCTGATTTAGATCAGGCAGCTGGAGGAGGCGCCAACAATAAAATGAAGTGGTCTCCTAAACCTGGCAAGTATCAAATTCGCTTAGTTCCTTATGTGCATGATAAGGATTTTTCATTCGTTGAGTTGAGCTTTTATTACAAGTTAGCCAAACAAACGATATTATCACCGGCGTCTCTCGGAGAACCAGATCCAGTGCAGGATTTTGTTGACAAATTAAAATCTACTGGTGATTCTGATGACTTTAAAACGGCATTACAGATCCAGGCAAAGAATAGAGTGTATACTCCAATTCTAATTAGAGGTCAGGAAGAAGAAGGTGTAAAAATATGGGGATTTGGAAAACAAGTATACCAAGAGTTACTTAAAATTATGGATGATCCTGATTATGGTGACATTACAGATCCAAAGGAAGGACGGGATTTAACATTAGAGATTACTAAAACCTCTACTTATCCAGAAACTACTATACGTCCTAAACCAAAATCAACAGTTATGACTGATTCTAAGGAAGTATTGGATTCTATAAAATCTATTCCAAGAATAGAAACATTATGGAAAGCACATACTGCAGATGAAATGAAAATATTCCTTGAAAAGTACTTAAATAACGAGGATGAATCGACAGCTCATACAGATGATACAGATGTTACTGGATCAGATATTACTGATTCAAATGATGATGATATCTTTGCAAAACCACTTACAACTGATGATATTCCAGAAGGACCAAAAGTCAAAAAGGATAAGGCGCCAGTAAAACCTCAATCAACCGTCGACGATTTTGATTCACTATTTAAAAATTAATAATGGCTAAAGGTAAAGTTAAAGAAGAAAAAATATCCGATGATATATTAGACAGTTTAATTGTTGCTGTAAATAATAAATTTAAAGATAATCAAGGATTAGCTGTGGCATCTTTCTTAGCTGACCCCTCAGTTCCAACAGAGGTTACCGACTGGATTGAATCAGGTTGTTCGGTTTTAGATTTAGCAATCTCAAATCGTCCAAATGGTGGATATCCAGTTGGTAAAATTATTGAATTAACAGGATTGGAAGCTAGTGGTAAATCATTATTAGGAGCGTATGCCTTAGCCAATACACAGAAAAAAGGTGGTGTGGCGGTTTATATTGATACTGAATCGGCTGTAACTAAAGCATATATGGAGGCGATCGGAGTCGATGTAGAAAAATTAATATACCTACAATTGGAAACATTGGAGGATATATTTACCGCGATTGAAGAAATAATTACAAAGGTTAGATCTTCAAATAAGAACAAATTAGTGACGATACTAATAGATTCAGTGATGGGCGCCACTACCAATAAGGAACATGATTCAGATTTTTCGAAAGATGGATATGCTACAGACAAAGCTTTAATACTTTCTAAAGCAATGCGTAAAATTACTAATTTGATTAATAAACAGAAAGTATGTTTAATAATTACTAACCAGCTTAGACAGAAATTAGGGGTCACATTTGGACAACAATATACTACTAGTGGAGGAAAGGCAATTGGTTTTCATTCATCAGTAAGAGTTAGATTATCTGCTATTAATAAGATTAAAATTAAGACATCTCATGGAGATGAAGTAATTGGAATTAGAACACAAGCTGAAGTATTTAAGAATAGATTAGGACCACCGCTTAAGAAGGTTGAGTATGATATATACTTTAATTCAGGTATAGATAATTTTGGATCTTGGCTGACTATGTTAAAAACATATAAGGTAGTTTCTAGTGCTGGTCAATATTATACTTTAAAGTTAGATGCGCCAATGGATATAGTGGATCCAACTTCAGCTGAAGTAGAATCTCTATCAGAGATTAGATTTACTTCCAAATTATTTGCAAAATACTTAGAAACAAATCCTAAGTTAAAGGAACATATATACAATTTAATGTGTAATGAATTAATTGTTAAATATGTACTAAATGAGGATTTTAGTATAGACGAAGTTGAAATTGATAGAAATGTCGCCTCAATATTAGATGAAGATTAAATGAATCAACATTTTAAGGATTTATTGGATTCAATCGATGTTAAGACTACGGTTGATATAAATTCTAAGTTATTAATAATAGATGGCACTAACTCATTCATACGAGTGTTTGCAAATGTGCCATCTATTAATGATAATGGTGAACATATTGGAGCTGTAATTGGGTTTTTAAGATCAATAGGATCACTAATAAGAATGGTTAGACCTACTAGATGTATAGTAGTATTTGATGGCATAGGGGGATCAGTCCGCAGAAGAAAGATATATCCTGAATATAAGGCGAACCGAAAAAATAAAATGAAGTTAAATAGGCATTCAGAATTTGCAGATTTAATTGATGAAGGAGAATCTATTAAGGTTCAATTTGTAAAACTCTTAGAGTATCTCGATGTATTACCAATAACAGTTATAACTGTAGATAATATAGAGGCAGATGATACAATAGCTTACTTATGTGAATTATTTGGTGACACTTCAAAAATTACTATTTCATCTACTGATAAGGACTATATACAATTAGTTACTGAAAATATTAATATATGGAATCCGATAAAGAAAAAATATATAAGGGTTGTAGATATTTTACCTACATTTGGCGTAGAATATTCTAATTACTTATTATATAGATTATTAACAGGTGATACATCAGATCATATACCTGGAATCAAAGGTATAGGTTTAAAAACCATTATTAAAAGTATTCCAGAGATAGCAACTGACAGTTTATCTATTAATGATTTAATGCAATATTGTGAGGATAAAATTAATTCTGGATCATCAGCTAAAATATATCAATCTATTATTAACAATAAAGATCAAATATTTTTAAATCAGAAATTAATGTCATTGAAGCCAATAGATATTTCAGCTAATAGTAAGCTAAGAATTCAAGAAATGGTTTCAAATGATAATGTTGGAACTATTAATACAAAGCAATTTTTAAAACTATACACCCGTGATTTTTTAAACTCATTTATGAAGAATCCAATTGATTGGTTACAGGACACGTTTAATAGTTTAAAATATGCAAGAAAGACATCGTGATTTATCCAGATATGGTCATACATTTAATTGTAAATTATTAGCATCATTAATAACCGACACTTTATTTGTTAGTCAAATATTTGATGTTTTAAAACTAGATTATTTTAAGGCTGACTCCTCAAAGTGGGTAGTTGAAAATACAATTAAATATTATCATCAATATAAAAAACTTCCAACAATGGAAGTGTTTAAAGTTTTATATGAAACTATTGATGGTGCAGTTTTAAAAAATGAAGTTGTTAGTCTACTACATGAGGTTATTAAACAAATTGAGTCTGAAGACTTAGAGTTTATAAAGGAAACAACAATTAATTTTTGCAAAAATCAAGAGATAAAAAATGCAATAATTAAATCGGTTGATTTACTTCGTGAGGATGATTTTGAAAAAATTCAATTAATAATTAATCAAGCCTTTAAAGTTGGGCTTGATACAAATATTGGATTAAATTATTTAGAAGATATTGATACCCGATATGAAGAGGAGGCTAGAGATCCAATAGCTACAGGATGGAAGATTTTAAATTCGTTGTTAAAAGGAGGACTTTCAAAAGGAGAGTTAGGATTATTTATAGCAAATTCAGGTATTGGTAAATCTTGGCTGTTAGCTCATATAGGAGCATCAGCAGTTCGAAATGGTAAAGTAGTTTTGCATATATCATTAGAATTAAATCAATCTTATACTGGATTGAGATATGACTCGATATTAAGTGGTATTACCTTAGAAAAATTGCCATTGCATAGGGATTTACTTAAGGATGCACTTGAAGAATTGAACGGAAAGTTATATATCAAGTGGTATGCAATGAAATCTATTTCCTTAGTTGGTATTAAGGCATACATTGATAAAGTAAGATCCTTGGGAATTAATCCTGATTTAATTATTATTGACTATTTGGATTTAACTAAGTATACTGGCGGTAATACTCAGGAAGATAGAATTCTTGGAGAGTTATACGCAGAAGCAAAAGGATTGGCAGGTGAAGTTAATTTACCAATTTGGACAGTATCACAAGCTAATAGAGCTGGATTAGAGGACGATATATTAGAAGCTGGTAAAATTTCAGGAGCGTATGCCAAAGTATTCCCTGCGGATTTCGTTGGCTCAGTTTCTAGAAAACGATTGGATAAAGCATCTAATACTGGAAGGATGCACGTTATTAAGAATAGATTTGGAGTTGACGGATTGACTTTTCCAATGATGATTGATACTAGTAGAGGTGCAATTGAAATTTATGAGCCTGAAAGCGTAGAAGGTAAAAGTGCTGAAACCGCTATGGCATCTCATAAAAATGTTTATAAAGAAACTGCCAAAAAACATTTTAATGAAATGTTTAAATCTAACAATACACCTAAAAGCAAATTTTAAACAATATTTATTAAAAAATAAAAAAAGGTATTTATGTATTTTGTATATGAATCAAAAAATTTAATTGATAATTCATTTTATCTAGGAATAAAAGAAATATCAGAATCAACAACTGAAGATCCAATGAATGTATTTACAAATACTTTAGGATCAAATGGTACAGCGCCTATGTCAAATGTTGTCTTAAAACCAATTTGCAAAGTTGGAGATATGAACGAAGCAACTACCAGAATAGCTGAAATTGCTAAAACATTTGAAGGATCGGTATATTTTAAAGGCATTAAGATTAAGAAAATAGAATCTAAAGTTAAAGCTGATTCCGCTCCAATCGTAATGGAAAAGGCACCAGAACCTGTTACTAAAACTGAGGTTGTAACAAAAAGCCAATCTACTAATATAAGAAATTAAACATGGACCAAAAGATTTTAATTACACCTAACATATGTTTAGGTATTAAAATACCAGACGGGAAGATTAAGTATATAATTACTGCAGTTACTATTAGGTACAGATCCATCGATGGAAATAATAATTTAGTATTAAATACTGGCAACTCAATAGAATCTGTTATTAATGATAGAATTAACGGTCTTGTACTAGTAGATTCTAAACGAGATAATATCAATATTGACGATAATATTAGTTCATTATTGAATATATATTCCCACGATTTCAATATTGATGAAAAAGATTCATACCAATATATTGATAAGGTTTTAGATAATATGGAAACTCAATTATTGGAAATGATTTCTAAAATGACTGATAAACTTGAATTAGACACTTTAACATTTATTAGATGACTTCAATAGAAAAGCATAGTGCGCATAACAGGAGACTGGTAGAGTATTGTCTACCATTATTATATCCCGACGGTAATGTTACCTTAAAGAGAATATTGAACGACGGATTAATTAGTGGATCCAGGGTTGCAGAATGCGCAGTTTCTAGAGTATCTGGAATTAAATTAGATCCTATTGGATATACTGCGGATCTTATAGACGGATCAGATGTTAAAACTGCAACTGTATATCATCATCAGAAACAAAGATTTTTAGCTAGGGTTACTAATATAAAAAATAAAACTGGGTTATTGAGGTGTATGGTTTATAATCCATTTACCACTAAGTGGCATTTTTTACTAATACCACATGAGGTTTACGGATCATTATATGAAGTTACTATATACTTTAATAAACATACTATGAAAATAACTGGAAAATATTCCAAGTATGAAGTTGATAATTTTGAGGAAATTTGTGTGTAAAATATAATTATATAAAAGAAGAATAATATGGCAAAGTTAAGAAACCAAGAAGAAACTTTAAATAAAGAAGAGCAATCACAAGATGTAAAAGTACCAACTGTGGATACAGTAATAACTCCACCAGAAGAGCCTAAAGTACAACCAAAGGAAATTTCTAAATCATCATCCAGCAAAACTACAGAACCTGAATTACCAGAGTTAACTGCCGATCAAATGACTAGTGCAAGTCATCAATTTGTAGATGCATATAATAAGAAAAGAAGTTTATAATATTTCTTATAAGAAATTTGGTTAGTTTCAAATTAGCATTTATTTTTAAGAAAAATTTAATTAATGGCTAGAATAAAGTCGGATAGATTTTTATTGAGTGAAAAGTTTTACTCTATACAAGGAGAGGGAAAAACTACAGGATATCCCTCGTATTTTATAAGATTATCCCAATGTAACTTAACTTGTGGATGTAGTTCTACTTATGTTAATAACCTTAAAAAGTTAGATGATCCTCTTTTAGAAAAAAAGCCTGGAAGTTTTAAAGGTGATTTACATGAAGATGGTAAAGCAACGTGGACTTGTTTTGTTTCAAATACAAAGATAAATACTGAGCGAGGACGCATAAATATTCAAGATTTGAAAGTTGGTGACACTGTATTATCATTTAATGAGACTACAGGATTGGTTGAAAATTCTACAATTATTAGGATTGGATCAAGAGAAGTGACTGTGGAGGATTTGATTAAAATTGAATTAGAACACGGCTCCTTCTTAGTTTGTACAAAAGATCACCCATTTTATGTTAAAGGGAGGTGGAAACAAGCACAATCGCTGCTAGCATACGATGAAATTTATAGCATTCCATATGCTCAATATCAATCTATTGTATCAAAGCATAGATATGACAATTATACTATCCAACAGCGAAATAATATTTCAGAGCAAGTTAAAAGGATAGATAAGTCATATATGCAAACAGAAGAATATAAACGGGCACATCAGGAAGGTCAGAAAAAAATTGATTGGGCTACAGTATCAGAAAGGATGAAGAAAAATAATCCAATGAAAAATCCTAAGACTGTTAAGAAAAATTGGGAAGCCCATCAGCGAAGAATGAGTAAATTAGAAATTAGATTTCAAAAATTAGTACAAAGATATGATTTACCAATTGAATATGTTGGCAATGGCAAATTTTGGATAGAAAATCAGAATCCAGATTTTAAAGTTATTGGTGAGAATAAAGTTATTGAATTATATGATTCTTCATATAAACCTAATAATGGATATATGCGAGATTCTAATTGGGAAATGCAAAGATCAAAGAAATTTATTGACGCTAATATTCAAGTTTTATTTATTAATGTCTATGATGAGGATAAAAATAATAGTAATTGGACTTTGGAAAAACAACAAGAAATTGCCAGAAAGGTTCAAAAATTTTGTTTAAATGGTAAAAAGGTTTTGAGCACATCCCAATATACTGGAAGAAAAAAGATAGTATATATACTTGAGTGTGATAATAATAAAAATTATTTCGCGAATGGGTGCTTAGCGCATAATTGCGACACGATTCCAGTTTGGATTAAAGGACAAGAAGTTCAATTCCAAGATATTATTGACGGTTGGAAGGAGCAAGGAATTTATAATGATATTAAATCTGGATTAATCCATATTATATGGACGGGAGGAGAACCATTAATACAACAAGATTCTATTGTGGAATTTATGAGGTATTGGCAATTGCTTCCAAATATAAAACCAGGAGAATTAATATCAGTATATAATGAGATCGAAACAAATGGAACGTTATATATTAATGATGATTTATTTAATATTTTAAATCAAATTAATTGTTCTCCAAAACTATCAAATTCAGGACAAATGAAGTCGATGCGCATTAATGAAAAGAGCATTAAACGTATAATGGACCATCCAAATTATCAATTTAAATTTGTTATTAGCACAGAGGATGATATATTTGAAATGTTTGATACATACATTAATCCATTTAATATACCATTAAAAAATGTAGTATGTATGCCAGGATTAGACAATAGGGATGATTTCTTTGAAAGAACTAAATGGGTAATGGAAATGGCTAAAAAATATAAATTTATAGGATTATCCAGAATGCACGTTGCTAGCTGGAATCAATTAACAGGAGTTTAAATGGAGCTTGATAAAAAAATATTATCAGACATTGTAACGTTCATGAAGTATTCTAAGTATTTACCTGAGCAGAACCGAAGGGAGACTTGGACGGAACTAGTTGATAGAAATAGAAATATGCATATTTCTAAATTTCCACAATTAGAGGATGAAATTAATAGTGCATATAAATTGGTGTATGATAAGAAGGTTTTACCGTCCATGCGCTCATTACAATTTGCAGGAAAATCCATTGAAATTACACCTAATAGAATTTTTAATTGTGCATACCTGCCTATAGATAATATTGCAGCATTTAGTGAAACGATGTTTTTATTATTATCCGGCTGTGGAGTTGGATTTAGTGTACAAACACATCACGTAGAACAATTACCAGAAATTAGAAAACCCTCTATAGATAAAACAAAAAGATGGCTAATATCAGATTCTATAGAAGGATGGGCAGATGCAGTGAAGATCCTAATTAAATCATACTTTAAAGGTGGTTCAACAATCAAATTTGATTTTAGGGATATAAGACCTAAAGGATCAAGATTAATTACCTCGGGAGGAAAAGCACCAGGAGCTCAACCACTAAAAGAGTGTTTACTTAAAGTAGAAGGTATATTATCTCAAAAGAATGATGGCGAACAATTAAAACCAATTGAGGCTCACGATATAATATGCCACATTGCCGATGCAGTATTAGCTGGAGGAATTAGGAGAGCCGCTTTAATTAGTTTATTTAATGCCACAGATGATAATATGTTAGCATCTAAGTCTGGAAATTGGTGGGAAACTAATCCACAAAGAGGCAGGGCTAATAATTCAGCTGTAATACTAAGACATAAAATTACAAAGGATTTCTTTTCTACATTATGGAAAAAAATAGAAGCATCAAATGCAGGAGAACCTGGATTATTCTTTACAAATGATAAAGATTTGGGGACGAATCCATGCGCGGAGATTGCATTGATTTCAAATTGTTTTTGTAATTTAACCGAGATTAATGCAAGTAATATAATATCCCAGGAAGATTTTAACGAACGAGCCAGAGTCGCAGCTTTTATTGGTACATTGCAAGCATCATATACTGATTTTCATTATTTACGTCCTATATGGAAAAAGAATACTGAAAAAGATGCATTAATAGGTGTTGGAATGACTGGAATTGCTAGTAATTCTATTTTTAAATTTAATATAGTTGAGGCTAGTAAAGTAGTTAAAGAAGAAAATGAACGCGTTGCAAAACTGATAGGTATTAATAAGGCGGCAAGATGCTGTACAGTTAAACCTTCTGGTACTAGTAGTTTAACATTAGGTACCTCATCTGGCATTCATGCATGGTTCAATGATTTCTTTATTAGAAGAATTAGGGTTGGAAAAAATGAATCAATTTATTCATATTTGGCATCCAATCACCCTGAATTGATTGAGGACGAATATTTTAGACCACATGACACTGCAGTAATATCTGTACCTCAAAAGGCACCAGAGAATGCTTCACTTAGATTTGAATCACCAATTCAATTATTAGAAAGGGTTAAAAAAATACAAACTGATTGGATTAGACCCTCACATAGACGTGGAAGCAATTATCATAATGTATCTGTAACTGTGTCAATAAAAGACCACGAATGGTATGCAGTAGGTGAATGGCTATGGGAAAATAAAGATTATTATAATGGTATTTCAGTTCTACCATATGATGGAGGATCTTATAAACAAACTCCATTTGAAGATATTACAGAAGAAAAATATAATGAGATGGTCAGGTTAATTCACGATATTGATTTAAGTAAAGTAATAGAATTGGAAGATAACACAAATTTGCAAGGAGAGGTAGCTTGTTCTGCAGATGGATGTGAAATTAAATAGTTTTTTGTTTTTTTTTTAATATTTATATATAAAAAATAAGGTTTAAATAAAATGAAATTAAGTTTAAAAGAAAGAAAATTAGTATTGGAATATGCTAAAAAATTAATTGGTAAAAGATTGAATGAAGAATCAAGTTATAATGACCTTGAATTTATTGGACCATCAGTTGATGAAATACTAGATGCCATTAATTTTATTAGTGGAAAATCTATGATACCTCCATACACGGGAAATTCAAAATACAACTCACTTGTAAAAATTAAAATCAAAGATAAATCAGGGCATAAGATTTCAGCTAATAAATTTTCTGTAATGGTTACTTTAGTGAATACATCAGATAAAGTAATTAAAGAGGCAGAGTACATTAAACATGTTAATGAACTTTTAGCTCTTAAGGATTATAATTGTAAATTATATGCAACCTCTTAAAATAAACAATTAAATATTTTTATACATGAATTCGAAAATCGAAGTATTTCAACAATTAGTCGCTGAATATGCGGCTGACGAAGTTAAGTTTTTGGAAGGCAATAACGCCGCTGGAAGTAGGGTTAGAGCCACAATGCAAACCTTAAAAAAATTAGCGCAGGAGGTACGTAAGGAAGTCCAAGCGGAAAAGAATGCGAGGAAAGCATCAAAATCTTAACAAATTAAAATAAGAGAAAGGGAGTAGAAATATTCCCTTTTTGTTTTTTTTTTTTAATATTTATATAAAAGGAAAAATGAATGGCAGCTCATATTGATATAGCTTATATTGTAAAGAGATTAAAAGATTTTAAGCGAGGAATAATCGATTTAGATAATTTGGCAGACGGTATATTTGTTGATCTTGGAATTAGAAATAAACCACTAAAACAGAAACAAATTAAGGATCATCTAGAAATATTAGCCACAGAACTTGAAAATGAAGATATTAAAGATTCAGAGTTAACTAGGGTTGCTAGGGAAATATATAATATGTCATTTTTAGAAGAGGTTAAAAATAAAATGAAATTAAGTTTAAAAGAAAGAAAATTAGTAAGGGAATATGCTAAAAGATTACTTGGTAAAAGATTGAATGAATCTGAAGATGATGAAGACTACGACTATAGTAATCTAGAGCTATCTAATGGAGATATCACTGTGCAATTGTATAAAGCTGGAAGTAAATGGAGAGAAGGAAGTGTAATTGATGGTGAAGAACCATACGGATGGGGATCTAAAACATATGAAAGTTATTTAACTCCAGATGATATTTGCACATGGTTGAGAAAAGACTATGGCGGTCACTGGAAATTAGTCAATGCCGAATAATTGTATCTTTAATGTTTTACTGGAAATATAAATAATTGCATCCTACGCCGAATAGGTTAATAGATTATCTGTCTATGAATAAAGTATAAATTTTGTCGAATAAATATTTGGTTAATTTAAAATAAGTATTTACCTTTATGACTGTAATTGATATTATTATTGATATTCAATGAGTTATAATTTAATATTTATTTATGTTGAAATATTTAGATTTAGTCATCTCATTTGATGACACTGGTTCCATGTCTTCAATTAGAAGGCAAGTAAGAGCTCAAATTAAAGAATTGGTAGATAAATTATTTAAATTAATACCAGATTATGCGGGTGAATATAGGCATTAATCCTATCTATTTATCAGATCAACATTTAATAGCAGAATCGGTAGAAATTACCATGATTACTGGAGGTCTGCGAAAAAACAATTACCAAATTAAATCAGAAATTCCCATTGAATTTAATCTTGGTAAAGGCCATATAAACTTTTTTAAAAATAAGCTGTATTACTTAAATAGACGCCTTCTGGCAGTGAATAATGAATTGACTAATAGAAATATTGGGAATTCAACATCTATTGACCTAGAGGAGTTTCCAAGCGAATTAAGGGGTGATTGGACACCGTTAATTAATGAGTCTAAAATAATAAGATATCGAATAGCAGATAGACTTATAAGACCCTTAAAGGCAAAGCCAGGATTTCATAAATATTGGAAACAACCAATATTAGATATGCATAGGTTTTCTAATATAATGGTAGAATCTGAATTATTTGAAGTATGAGCCAATCAAAAAATATTACAACCATCTACGAACATATAATTAATTGATACATAGTATGAAAAAAATATTAATTAAGGAGGAAATTTTTACTAAAAGTTTTGATGGTAACCATTATGATATTAAGTTTTCTGATCTACCGAAAGATATATTGGAAGATGATATTATAGACATTAGACGAGATAGTGAAACTAATTCATTTAATGCATATACTGAACTAACTATTATTCGTACACGTGAAGAAACAGATATAGAATTGCAGCAAAGGTTGAATAGTGAACAAAAAATGTCTGATAAAATGAAACAGCTTAGATATGATGAATATCTTAAACTAAAGAAGGAATTTGAATTATCATAAAAATATATTTATATGGGATATTTAACTACAATTACATTTTATAATGATCATGCAGATGAGCTCAGAGCTAATCCAGAAGCGGTATCCAAAGCTATTTATAATGCACAATTAGGAGTTCAATTAAATAGAGGTAGCAATACAGAGCCAATTGGTTCATGTACTAATCCAATTACAATTCAAAAGCCCAGACATGCTGATGATCACACATTATATATGCACGCTGGGAATACAGTAATAGATGTTTATAATGCTAAATCTGAATGGGCCATTGATCAATTTATTAAGGAAATGGAATACCATTTAAAAAGATTAAAAGAGCTTAAAAAATCAACCAAATAAATTTGGTTAGTATAAACTTATACTATACCTTTATGTTTTAATTAAATAATTTAAATTTTATAAAATGGCAGATCCAAAAGTACAAGAGGGCGCTAATAATGAACCATTAGTATTAAGTGCCGATGCTAGAGTAAACGTTCTAGCTCAAACATTATCACGAAATACCACGCAAATTAAAGCTGACCGAGCTACTGAAATAGCAGAGTTAGCTGAGGTTGAAGCAAAGCGAAAGGTAGAGGATTTGGAGCGTGATTTACGTCTAGAAGAGCGTAAAAAGAGATCAGCTTTAGATTTAAGTCCTGATAATACCTATAATATCATGAAGGTGAAGGACTTTGAACCTACTGAGTTTATAGCTAGATACTCGGAGATCGGTTTAAGAATCCGTGAATTGAAAATTAAACTGAATAATGCTAAGCAAACTTATAACGAGTTGTTTGGAGAATTTTACAAACTATCAAATATACTATAATGGGAGGGACTACATATAGTACAAGTAATCGATCATATCGATCAACAACGATGGGATATGATAAAGCTACCACGGACAACATGGGAGCTATTTTCACACAGAAGAAATTACAGAGAGCCCACGAACAAATGCTTCCAAGTAATATCAAAAGAATACTTGAAGCTAGGGATTCTGAGGTTCATCCTAGAACTATAGCGGTTCAATTGTATTTAGATGTTACTGGTTCCATGTTAGGAATTCCGGTGTACCTAATTAAAGAAGGGTTACCGCATATTATGGAGAGACTAGAAGCTGCTGGGGTTAAGCACGTTGCATTATTATTTGGTGCAATCGGAGATCATGAATGTGATATATGTCCTTTACAGTTAGGTCAATTTGAATCTGGCGATGAAGAATTAGATATGTGGTTAACTAGAACATACCCTGAAGGTGGTGGTGGTGGCAACGGCGGTGAAAGTTATGGATTAGCTTGGTATAATGCTGCCTACCATGTCGATACAGATCAATACGTTAAAAGAAAAGAAAAAGGATTTGTGTTTACAATTGGTGATGAACCAATATTAAAGACCTATCCTGGAACTGCCATTAAGGAAATATATGGCAAAAATGCTCCTGAAGTTAAACCGTCATATACCGCGCAGGAATTATATGATTTATGCAGTAAGAAATACCATACATTTCATATTCACGTTGATCATACATCATCTAGTAGGACTGATATACAACATATATTAGGACAAAATTGTATGACTGTTAATGCTGCAAATCAAATCGCAGATTTAATAGTAAATACTATAGTGTCGACTTTAAAAATGTATCCACAATCCACTGATAATGTGGAGCCTATTATTATCAACGATGATGTTAATGGCTATACTGAGGATTTAAAACAAACACCTGCTACTGTTGAGCATGATGTGAAAATTACTTTATAATTAGCTTATGGCAAATATAGCTGTAATTGATTTAGGATTTGGAGATTCTGGAAAGGGAATCTCCACATCTTATTTATGTTCGTTATATCAAAGATCCTCTATTGTAATTAGAGCAAACGGAGGACATCAGGCAGGTCATACTGTACATCATAATGGGTTTAGCCATGTATTTTCACAGTTTGGAAGCGGTACCTTGCAAGGTATTCCAACATATATAAGTAAATATTGTACTATTTATATACCAAGTTTATTACGTGAATATGAGTATATAAAGCAATTTAACCCGATTTTACTTATAGATCCAATGACAATGATCACTCTTCCAATTGATATTGATTATAATAGGACATTGGAGAGTGAACGAACTGATAAACATGGATCTGTTGGTATGGGTTTTGGCGCCACAATTGAGAGAAATGAACGACATTTTAATCTTTACTTTAAAGATCTACTTGTTGAATCTGTATTTAGAGCTAAGATAAAAAATATCATTAAGTATTGTTATAACGGTATATGTGATTCAGATACCGATTCTGTAATGGTAGAATTTATCAATAAGTGTTTGGAATTTGTCCAAAATCATTGGGTTGAAATGCAGAATTATGACTATATAAATTCAATGTTTCAGCATCATATATTTGAATCTGCCCAAGGTATATTGTTAGATCAACATCATGGATTTTTTCCAAACGTTACTCGAAGCAATACTACTTCTAAGAATATTTTGGAAATGTCTACTTTAGACGAGATATTTTATGTTACAAGAACATACCAAACCCGACATGGTAATGGGTTTATGACTAATGAAGGCAAGGAAATAATACTTAAAAATGCAGAAAATGAAACTAATAAGCGGCATGACTATCAAGGAGAATTTAGAATAGCTCCATTAGACGTTGACTTATTAGTTTATAGTTTAATCACTGATAATGTATATTCTAATTCCGTTATGAAGAATTTAATTATCACTTGTATGGATCAGTATGAAATTGATGTTAGTAATTTAGTTGAAATATTGGAATTTCGTACCGGTATAGTATTTCAATCTATATATACTTCATCAGGACCAGACTCAAAAACAATTGTAAAATTTAGATAATATGGCACATTATGACTTGGAATGCCCATACTGCGGAGATGGGTTAGATGTTAATCACGATGACGGATTCGGCTACAGAGAAGATGTTAAACATGAAATGCAATGTAGCACCTGCAATAAATATTTTGTATTTGAAACTAGTATATCATATGATTATGAACCGAGTCAAGCGGATTGTTTAAATGGTGAACCACATAAGGAAATACTTATTAAAACATACCCCACAAAATATTCAAAAATAAGGTGTAAGGATTGTGGTGAAACTAGGGAATGTACACCTGAAGAAAGATTGTTTTATAAATTAGATGAATAAAATATGTTCGAGATAAAAATTAAACTGACACATCCACTAGCAAAGATACCCACAAAGGGATCAGCCAACGCAGCTTGTTGGGATGTATATGCAGCAGAAATAAATCAAATTACAAATGATTGTTATCAAGTTAACTTAGGATTTCAATTAGAACCACCACCAGGTTTTAAAGTAGTATTAGTGCCGAGATCCTCTATAACAAAAACAAATCTAATACAACAAAATTCACCTGGCCAAGGAGATGAGGATTATCGAGGGGAATATAAATATATATTCAGAATGTTTCCATCACATCTACATAAACATTCATGGAGTGATAGTGGCATTTATATCAAATCCACTGAACGATTTCCACCACATATTGATAATAATTGCTATCTTAGGTTGGCATATAATGAATTCCCATTTAAAGTTGGAGATAGGATTGGACAGATATTTCTAGAAAAAATTATTCCAATACAATTTCTTCAAGTAGATAATCTTAGCGAAACTGAAAGAGGTGAAGGTGGTTTTGGTTCAACAGGAAAATAAAATTATATGACTATACTTTTAACTGTGTTAATAACACTTATAGCAATTATTTACATTGTAATTGGGTTTGTAATATCATTATTTACAAATGTATATAATTCACTAATGCGTCCCAGAAAAATATTTCTTATTGAAAGTATTTGTGGTTTAATATGGCCTATAGTATTAATGCTAGAGAGATATGGAAAATTAGAAGGTTTTTTAGATTGGTTAGATCTAGTTGAACAAAAGATTACAAATTTTGGTATTAAATATTTAAAATGGTAGTAGAAATTCTAGGATGGATCTGTACAATTATAGTGTTAATTGGTTTCTATGCAAATGCAATTAAGAGACACTCATTAGCAATGGTATTATGGATATTAGGAGACATTGGATGGATTATATATGATTCAATTATTGATAATTGGAGTCATGCTGCACTGTCAACTAGCATAATACTAATTAATGTATATGGTTTAATTTTCCATAAAAAGAAAGTAATTTAAAAATTGAAAGATGGAAGGACTTGATTTAAATGGTGATATTTCATCTATTAATCTAGATGGCTTGGATTATAATAGTCTTAAAATATTAATAAGATATGGACTCGATATGGACCCGTGGAAACATTCGTGGCATATAGAACTTAAAAGTGAAAATAAAGCTAAAATTGCTGGAATACTTCAAGAAAAAATAGCAGAGAGATCTAAACAAATTAAGACTTTAGAGAGGATACTTAGTGTTGTACAATATTTATAATTAAAGGTATATATGGCGAATAAAAAACTATCATCAAAAGAAAGAAAGTTAGTAAAAGAATATGCTAAAAGATTAACTGCCAAAAAAAATAAATGAGAGTTCTAGTGTAGGATCGCCGCGGCGATTAGATGGTAATGCAATAGATAGAATGCGTAGTATAGTTGATCGTAGATCTATGCAATCCTTTTTTAAAGAGGCTCAAAATATTGCAAAAACTTTAAGTGATGATGGATTTGAAGCTAAAGATATATATAGTTTTTTATGGATGGAGCTTCTTAATAATGCCTAGTAAATAATTAAATAAAAATTTGGTTATTTGAAAACTATTCATTAATATAATATATAAATAAAAAAATAGTTTAATGGTAGACAAAATCCTCAAGTATGCTAATGATAATATACAATTATCTACTGCAGAAAAAGAAATAGCTATTTCAAGTAAATATCATTTTATAAAATCGATTTAATAATTAATATGAAAGATAATTTAATTAAAGAAGCTGCAGATAAATATGGAGAGTTTCTATCTGTATTAGGATTTGATTGGAGGAATGATCCAAATATGAAAGACACTCCAACTCGGGTTTCTAAAATGTATATAGAAGAGATATATTCTGGTGTATATACTGAAGCCCCTGTAATTACAACATTCGATAATAAAAATAATTATGATGGGATAGTTTTCCAAGGATCCATCCCAGTAATTAGTACATGCAGCCACCATGCATTGCCGTTTATTGGTAAAGCTCATGTGGCATATTTACCAGGAACAAAGGTAATTGGCCTTTCGAAATTAAATAGAGTGGTTGAATGGTTCGCAAGAAGACCGCAAGTACAAGAAAATTTGACTATGGAAATACATGATCACTTGGATAAAATTTGTGAAAGTAATGGAGGAATAGCCGTTGTAATTGAATGTAAACATCTTTGTTGTTCAAATAGAGGAGTAAAGCATAATAGTACTATGAAGACTGCAAAGTTGTCTGGAGCTTTTAAAAATGATCCTTCTTGTAGAGAAGAATTTTATGATTTTATAAAATCTTTATAATGTACAAAACAACAGTTTTTGTAACTTTACAACTAGAAGGGTTACATTGTTTTCCAAAAGCCGGCGAATTATTTCCTGATGTTCATTTTTTATCTAGTTTGCATCGACATATATTTAATTTTAAATTGGAAAAAGAAGTATTTCATGATGACAGAGACACTGAGTTTATTATGTTTAAACGTGATGTAAATGCCTATCTTTATGACAAATATTATTCTAACGCATATAACTGTTTACATTTTTCAAATATGAGTTGCGAAATGATAGCTAGAGAATTGATAGAAGGATTTGAATGCTTATCAGTTGAAGTATCAGAAGATGGAGAAAACGGAGCTAAAATTATAAGATTATGATACATTATCTGCCTTTAGAACATATAGATTTTAGATATACAACTCATTTAGATAAAGATATAGAACAGTATTTATCTAATCAAAATTATAATAAAATATATCCCGAATGTGAAATAAGACCACTTAAACCGGGACAATTTTTAGAATCGTCAACTACAATTGAATTTAAAAGTAAACAAATTTCTAATATTGCTTCTAACTATTATACAGATGAAATTAAATCTGGTGATGTTATATGGTCAAGCGATCTATGGTTCCCTGGAATAGAGTCTATTTCTTATTTAAATTTATTTCATAATAAGGATGTCAAATTAAGAGGCTTATTGCATGCAGGAAGCTGGACTACATCTGATAGTGTAGCTAAATTAGAAAGGTGGGCTAAGCACTTTGAAGAAATTATTTTAGATATTTCAGATAAAATGTTTGTTGCTAGTAATTTTATTAAAAATGATTTAGTACAAAAAAGGTTAGTCAATCCTGATAAATTAATTGTTACTCCATTTCCATTAGATTCAGAACTAGATAAATTTAAAAATAGTAAAAAGGAAAATATAATTATTTTTAATGGAAGGGACCATCCAGAAAAGCAACCTGAACTATTTGAGTATATTAAACAACAATTAAATATAAAAAAATATTCAGATTGGAAATTTATATGGACGCAAAAGGAAAATTTAACTAAAAAAGAATATTATACTTTACTAGCCAAATCAAAGGTTGTTGTTAGTTTTGCACTTCAAGAAAATTTTGGATATGGTATAGCAGAAGCAGTATATTTAGGTTGTTTACCAGTACTTCCCAATAGATTAGTATATCCAGAATTTTATCAGGATAAATTCTTATATGAAACACTAGCACAGTGTGTCAAAAGTGTTGAATATAATATGTTAGATTACGACACTATTATAAGTTCAAATAGCGTATTTCGCCTTGAATCGTTTTTTACAAAAAATATTGATAGCTTTAAAGTTTGGTTTAATGACTAATAAACAATTTATATATTTTCCATCATTTTCTGTTGGTAATGTTAGCCATGCAATGGCTAAAGGATTAAAATTTAGGAATGAATTAGAAATGCGATTCTATTCAAAAACATTCCCTGAAAAATATCAGCATCCGTTCTTCCTTGTAACAGCTGGGCATTTTTATAAAAAACCTATGTTTGCAGAAGAGTGGGGATTTAAACAAGATAATCATACATTATTATTAGGAGATAGTGGTGGATTTCAAATTGCGTCAGGTGCAATTAAATGGAATCCAAATTTGCCAAATCTAATATTAAATTGGCTTGAACATAATAGTCATATTGCAATGAATTTGGACATACCACCAAGACTTCAGTATGATAACAAATTCGAAGAATGCTTAACTTTAAGCAAAAAGAATTTTGAATTTTTCGATAACAACCGACTGGGAAAAACTAAGTTTTTAAATGTATTACAAGGTAATGATGATCGATCTTATAGTAAATGGTATAATGAAGTTAAAGGATTTGAATTCGATGGATGGGGGATTGGAGGATGCGGGGGATCATTGTATAGGTTTATGTCAGGTATAATGGCTTTATTTCAAGGAAAGGAGCATTATAATATAAATAGGAAGTACTTACATATTTTAGGTACTAGTAAAGTTATTGATTTTTTTATATTGAGTCAGATTCAAAAATCACTAAATGATATCGGATCTACAATGCAAGTTACAACTGATAGTTCAACGCCTTCAAGAGCAGTAGTATATGGTTTATATTATCACGATGTCAATCTGAAAGATGCATCTTTTAATTCTTTACATATTCCTAAAGAAAGAGCTGAAAATAATAAATCTGTAACTAAAAATACTGCTAATAGTATTTCATCACAGGAAAGTTTATTACCTAACCTAATTCCTTTTGATGATTTATTAGAAGGCGGTTATACATATGAAGACCTTCGTGACTGGACTATAGAAGGATATGCAGCTGTAGTATTACATAACTTTATGTTTTTTAAAGATGTAATGCATAAAATTAATTCATATGTAGAAGGACATCCATATTTCTTAGAACAAGTTTTAAATGCTGATAATTTTATGCTTTTAAAATCTGTAGATGAAATGGTGAAGGCTTATGAAAATGGAACCACACCTGCTAAAGTATTTGCAAAGTATGAACAGTTATATAGAAAGTTAAGTACTATTAATACTACTACAAATATTACAAATTCTAAGTTCTTTAAACAAAGTTAAAATGGAAAATCCTTTAGAAATTTTACTTAAATATTTCGGCCGTGGAAGAATGCTAGCTGGATCAAAATCTGGATATAGATCAACCCATCCAAATAATATTGTGATATTTAACGCCTCAGTTGCAATTGTAGGCCATAATAAAGTTTGGTATGGTGATTTAGATTTAACTAAGGATGAAAATTTACTTTTACAATGCTCAAGGGAAATTGGTAAACCATTATATGTTTTCTATGAAATGGATTTAAGGTTTGAAAATGAAAAGTTGGATGTGAGTGAAGCAACTAAAACTAGCTATAAGTATTATGTAGTGGATGGTATTAAAAATGAAATAACTGAACATAAAAAATAAATAATGTATAAAAATATTCATTATGATTCATTTAATTCAGTTATACATCTTTGGGATGATATCGAAGGGTATAAGAATTTTAAATTTAAACCTTATGCGTACGCAGTAGATCCTGCAGGAGAATATAAAACCATCGATGGATATAAAGTTAAAAAGGTACATGAGTGGACTCAGGAGGCTGTTAATTTAGGTTTATTATATGAACACGATATTCATCCAGCAACTCGAGTATTAATTGATTTATATTACGAGACGGACAGTCCATCTACAGATATTAATTCACTATTTTTAGATATTGAAGTAGCAAAAGAAGAAACATACTCGACAGTAGAGGATGCTGCAAATCCTATAATATCAATTTCATATAAGTCTACAAATGATAATAAGTACTATTGTTTATTACTAGATACAAAAAGACCACCAACTGAGTATATTTCAAATGTTGATATTCAATTAAAAGATGGATCAACTAAAACAATTAATTGCCAATACTTTACTTTTAAAAGTGAGTTTGATTTATTAAAGGCATTCTTAAGAGAGTATAGCATTATTAAACCAGATGTAATAAGTGGTTGGAATGTTGAGTGGTTTGATATGCCCTATTTATATAATCGTATTTCAAAAGTATTAGGAAAGGATTGGGCGAATTCATTATCTCCAATAAAACATTGTAGCGTTAAAATATCAGGTGCGTTTCAACAAACTAAAATTGTAATTGCTGGTGTTTCTATATTGGATTATTTAGATCTATATAAAAACTATACATATTCAGAACAAGCCAATTATAAGTTAGATACTATTTGCAAAAAAGAATTAGGTCGAGGTAAGATAGAATATGATGGTGATTTGCAAACTTTATATGAAACTAACATTGAGAAGTTTGCAATGTATAATATTATTGACGTTGAGTTAATTTTAGGATTAGATGAGAAGTTACAATTAATTGATATTGCAAGAGGTATATGCCATAAGGGACATGTACCATATGAAAATTTTACATTTCCATCTAGATACTTAGATGGTGCATCATTAGTATATTGTAGACGGCAAGGTTTGATAGCGTCATCGAATAAAGCGGAAGGTAAAAACTCTGATAGTGAAGATCATGCGCAAGGAGCATTCGTCAAGGAACCAGAAATTGGATTGCATAAATGGATTTATTCTATAGATATACAATCCCTATATCCCAATTTAATTAGAACATTAAATATTTCTCCTGAAACTAAATATGCTAGGGTTATTGGTGAGTTTATTCATACTGAATTTGTTAAACAAAATGATAAATCCTATACAATTGAATTTATACAGGATAATACAGCATTAGGTAAATTTTCAGAAACTGGATTTAATTTTAAACGAAAAACATTTAAAACAACTACTGAATTTAAAAGCTATTTAACTGACAATCAATTATCAATTTCCAGTGCAGGTATTATATATGATCTTAAAAAACCAGGATTGATACCATCTATATTATCATTATGGTTTCAAGAGAGGTTAGACTTTAAAAAGTTAATGAGCGAATATGGAGCAGCTGGAAATAAAGATTTAGAATCATTTTATGATAAACAACAGTTAATTACTAAGATCTTACTTAATAGCTTTTATGGAGTATTATTACTTAAATCATTTAGGTTTTATGATAAAGAAAACGGTGAGTCTGTAACACTAACTGGTCAAAACCTAATTAAATTTTCCATTGATGCTATTAATTTATATTATAACAAATATCGTGTAGATAATATAAATTCAGATGTAGTAGTCGCTAGTGATACTGACTCTTTGTATATTAAAGCGTTACCATTATTAAATGAAGAGGCTACTATTGAAAATGTTGACCAAATAGGTAAAACTGTACAGACATTCATTAATAATTTAATTTCCAAATTTTCTGTAAACTATCTATTATGCACTGATAGTAAATTAAAATTTAACTTTGAAAAAATCTCAAAAACTGCGTTATTCTTACCTAGGCAGAAATCAATGGAAGGTGCAAAGAAACGATATGCTTTATTAGTGGTTTCAGAGGATGGAAAACAAAAAGAAAAAATTGATGTTAAGGGAATTGATGTAGTTAGATCAAATTATCCTAAAGCCTTTAGGGAGTTTACTAAGGGAATTTTGCAAGATATTCTTTATGAGAAAGATAAAGATTATTTAAACAAAAAGATTGGAGAATTTGGTAAATTGGTAAAAACCACATATATTAATGACATAATGTTACCAACAGGTATTAAAGATATTAAGAAATGGGAAACAAGTGAAAAAGGTTCTTCCTATACTAAAGGTACCCCGATACATGTTAAATCAGCAATAAATTATAATAGGATGTTAGATTTATTAAATATAAAATCATATCCAAAGATATCTAATGGAGATAAAATTATTTGGTGTCCGCTTAAGAAAAATTCATATGGATATGATACGATTGCATTAGCAGGGGAATCCCCAAATGAAATTATATCTTTTGTTAATGAATATATAGACAGAGATAGTTTATTTGAAGACACCCTAAAAAATAAAATACAAACATTTTGGAATGCCTTAAAGTGGGGCAATATAGTTACAAACAATAATATAAATAAATTTTTTAAGTTTTAAAATGGAAAAAGCAAAATTATTAAATTTTATTTCAAAGTACTCACTAAATGGATTGTGTAATACAACCAAGTGGGTTGCAAAGAATCGATCCTTATTAACTAACTTTATAACAATCGATAATTCTACCTTAGGATTAGTAATGTGTAAAGGAGTAAATTTTCCTGAAGGTGAGTATGGTATTTATAATACTAAGTCATTATCTAAGATATTATCAATTCTTCAAACAGAATTTGAAGTTAATGTTGGTAGTGGTAAAGAAAGTTTTGAGTTTAAAGATGATTCATTAGAGGCAAAATTTATGCTATGTAATTTAGAAGTAATAGCTAATCCTCCACAAGCCAATGACATTCCCGAGCCTGATTTTACGATTGACGTCAATTCAATATTTATTGACCGGTTTATAAAATCTTTCGCTGCAATAGAGGAGGCGACTACATTTTCTTTTGTAACTACAAACGGAGTAGTATCATTGATAATTAATTATTCAGCTAATAATAGTGATAGAATTATAATACCAACCGATCAGAAATATAAGATAGATCAGCCATTACCATTTAATGCAAATGTTCTTAAAGAGATATTCATTGCTAATAAAGATTGCACCTCAGGAAGTATTAGTGTTTCATCCGCAGGGATTATGATTTGTAATTTCGAAGGCGAAGATATTAGATCAAAGTATTTCATTCCTATGATAGAAAATTAAAATTATGGAAAATAATATTTCAATGGACGATTTAATTTCAATTGAGGCGATTAAACAAGAGGCATCAGCAATGTATTTATCGCCAGAAGTAGATAAGTATATTAAAGATCACGCATTGGTATTGGATGTATTTTATGGAGATAATTTAGTTAAAAAAACAGAATGCGCTTATCAACATTTATTATTTAATTGGAATTTAGATGACGGATTCTGTCCAAAAATTATAGTTACTACAGATGAAATTAATAAACTAGTATATTATATTAGTAGGGAAGTTGAAGAAACATTGATTAATCTAAATTCAAAATCTCCATTAATTATAACTATTTTAAATGGAGGATTGATATTTAGTAATTCTTTATTAAAAACTTTTAAATTTCCATATGACAAAGATTATGTTACATGTAATTTTTATCCGCATGAAACATTTATAGGTAATATAGGTAATATTGGTTCTTATAAACATATACCGGACATAGATCAATATGACTCTATTATACTTGTAGACGATATATTAGATACCGGTAAGACGATGCGAGAAATTTTAAATTATATTAAGGCAGATTTAAAATTTTCAAAACCTATATATCCAGTAACATTACTAAAAAGGGAAAATAGTCCTAATATTGATAATCATATATATGGAAAGTTAATTAAAGATGAGTGGGTCGCAGGTTATGGTATGAATGATAAAGATGGTTATTCCAGATTAATTGACTTTATATTTGAAGAAAAATGATTGAATTAATAAAACATTCTTTAGGATTATGTGGTGAAAATCATTATAATTTATTTCATTTAATAGGAATATATTATCACGCTATTCCTAATATAGTATTTGAATTATATAACGTTTTAAAAAATAGGATTTAATGACTAGAGGAGTAGTTGTTCAAGATTTGGTAACAAATCAGTTTATGTTTTTTTTATCTAAACGAGAAGATGGTACTTGTTCATGTGCTATTGTAGAGGAAATATTTGATGATTACGAAAGTGTATTTAATACTAAGGTAACTAGCATACGGAAGGATGTTAAATTGGCTGAAATTAAAATTGCTGAAAATTATCCAAAGTATTTTGATCAAATAACAATATCATAATTATGTTTAATATTTTTAAAAGTTTTAATATAGCTTATGGACATTCAGTTTGGAAGCAAACTTTAAATCATAAATTAGCCACAGATTGTAAACTTGCATGCCGACATTTACACGGACATAATGCTGATGTGGTAATTCATGTAGATGCAGATCAATTAGATCACAAAGGAATGGTTCTTGATTTTAAAGAGTTAGGATTTGTTAAGAAATTCTTGGATGATGTGGTTGACCATAAAATGATTTTGGATATTGAAGACCCAGCGCTAAAATTATTCTTACAATCTTTTGATATAACTAACGATGATTCATATGCACATCATCTTACATACCATGATGACGGGAAATATTACACAATTAATAAGTCTTATTACGCCGAATTATCATTACGTGAACAAGAAATATATTCAGGGATGATAATTGTTAATTTTATTCCAACAGCTGAAAATTTGGCTTTATGGATTTATGAATATTGTCAATCTAAATTAGAAGGAATAACAGATGTCAGTAAGGTGCAAATATTTGAAACACCTAAAGCATGTGCAGAATACATACCATTAAAAAAAATAAATAAATGATAAAAGCAAAGATAATCGCTGATAGTAAAAATCCTCAAGGTGATAGGATTACTACAATGGAGGTTACATTTCCAAGATTTATATTAGCTGAATTCAATACACATAGAATGTTTAGTAGGAATTCAGCTAGTAGTAGAGCCATACCATTTGAAAAAATGGTTAAATCAGTTCAAGAAAATCCATGTATTCCTATTGCATGGCAGAAGGACCATGCAGGAATGCAAGGAAGTGAGTATATTACTAACCAAGAGGATATTAATAAATGTATTTCCACGCATTTATCAGCAAGGGATTTGGCTGTTGAATTTGCTAAAACACAAAATAGGAATGAAGTAACCAAACAACTTTGCAATAGACTTTTAGAACCATTCATGTGGCATACAGTAATTGTAACTGCAACCGAGTGGGAAAATTTCTTTACTTTAAGGTGTCCGAAATATTCGTTATTTTCGGAAAATATGCCATTAGAATTTAGAAGTAAGAAGGATATGCTTAAATATGTAAAATCCGTTGAAGCTGATGAATTTAAAAATAACTATGACAACTTAACTGATTTGCAATGGTTACAAATTAATAAGGGTCAAGCCGAAATCCATATAATGGCATTAGCGGAAGCAATGTGGGACGCACTTAATGAAAGCATTCCTAAACAACTTAAAATGGGTGAATGGCATATTCCATATAAGACTAACATTGAAGATTTCCGAAGTAGCAAATATGAAAATTTACAATCCATTACTACATTTAACGATGTTAAAATTGCAACAGCTAGATGCGCGAGGGTATCATATACAGTAGCTGAAGAATTAAAGTCTTCAGAAGAATGGCAAAAATTATATCCAGATATTGTAGTTTTAGATCCTGATGGTTGGGATAGGGAGGATTTTACTAATTCATGGAATGAAAAAATATCCTTGCAAGAATATGAATACAGACTAGTAAGAAGTACATGTACGGGAAAACTATCATCCATATCTCCTATAACCTCCATCAGACAGATTGAAAAAGATTTAGAATTACATGATAGACTAGCCCAATCAGGTCATTGGTCACCATTTGAGCATTGTGCAAGAGCAATGACAGATGTAGAATATAAAACATTTTATCGAGGATCATTAACCAAATTTAAAGATAAACACGATTTAATATCAATCGATGGGGGATGGTGTTATAACTTTAAAGGATTTATTCAATATAGGTATTTACAAAACAATAATTTAATAGATTAAAAAAAACAAAAATGTCAGATTTAGCAGAATTAACCTACTTCTTAGTTAAAGTAGAAAAGAAAATTGAAGATGAAAGAAACGGTAAAATTAAAAAAGTTACCGAGCAATTTTTAGTAAATGCAGTAAACGTTACAGACGTTGAAAAACAAATTTATACTGAATATGAAGGGTATCCAGGAGATTGGTCAATTCATTCAGTAACTGCGACTAAAATTATTAAAATAATTGAACCAAAGGAATCAGTATCATCAGGTAGAAGAGCCGCAAATTAATAATCGTCAAGTTGTTATTTTAAATACCGATTTAAATAATATTGATCGATGGAGAAAATTTGCTGCACCTGAAATTCAATCTTGGGGATTTGATTGTATAGTGGTTAATCAATTGCAGAAAATGAATAATTCATTGGATGCTCTCAAGGATGTATATTCATCATTTAACTTATTAGTTAGAAGTAACAAAATTAAGGATGATGCAATATTCATAGTTACAGATGCAAATTCCTCCGTATCATTTGAGTTATTAAATTTCAAGTTAAAAAATAACAAACAATATTTATTTGTTGGATTTTGGCATAACATGCCAGATGCGTCATATGTTTCACTTTTTAAAAGTGTGTTTTCTATATATGATATTAATCTGGTTGTGGATGCTGATACATATAGAAAGTTTAAGACAATTAAAATACCTGCAAAATTTAAATTATTAAAATGCGATTTACCTTTTAGTAATATATTAAGAAGAACGGGTACCGAATTGTTATATCACGAAGGAAAGGAGATTAGATATCTAACAGATTCTGATAGTAAGCATTTAAATAAAATTATAGTTAATATTGGATTTTTATATAAAGATTATTCCTTTAATAAGTTCAATTTTGACGGGTTAAATTTAAAAGAGTATTATTCAAAACTGTATAAGATTAAATATCTATTAATCTTCAACCAAAGCAATTTGGATATGTTGCGTATTTGGGAATCAATGATATGTGGAGTAATACCACTAGTGCCAAATACTGAATATTATTCTAAGTTTATACCAGCAGAATTTACGTATAACAAAAGAATTTTACGTCCGCCGTTTTCAACTTTTGTTAAAAATAGAAATACTTTCTTTGACAGATTAAATGGTATGGAAGCAAACTTTATTGACTATAAAGAGAAGTTACCTGCTATTGCACAAAAAATTCACGATGAATATTACGATTCAAATAATTTTAAACAAATATTACTTTCAATAGAATGAAAAAATTAATTTCAAATAATTTATGGGTTGAAAAATATAGGCCAGAGGATTTAGATACATATGTATCATCCGATGAATTTAAATCTACATTTGAGACTTATATGGCCAATGGTGAAATTCCACATTTATTATTACACTCAAATAAACCCGGTACTGGTAAAACGACATTATCAAAGATTTTAGCAGCCTCAATTGATTGTGATAGTTTATATATTAATGCCTCATCTGAGAATAATGTAGAATTAATCAGAACTAAAATTACTAACTTCGTTTCGTCAGTTGGGTTTAAAAAATGGAAGATATTAATATTAGATGAATGCTTAGAAAAAGGAACGCTTGTTTTTGTATTACGATCTGGAGTGGAGATTCAAATACCAATTGAAGATTTAGATGAAAATAACGACTTAGTTAAATCGTATAATATTAAAACTGATAAAATTGAATGGCAGCCATTTAAATTCTTTGATAAAGGAGTTAAAGAAATATGGGAAATACAATTAGAGAGCGGTGATATAGTTAGATGTACTGCCGATCATAAATGGTTTGTTTATGATAATAACAATGAAATTATAGTAGTTAAAACTGAAGATTTACTTAAGTATAATTATATACTGTCTCCTTCCTAATGTAGGTTGACTTTTATACTAGCTAAGGTTATATTTATATTCGAAATGGATTGTAAATACAAAATTAAATTAGTATGAGTTGTAAAATTTGCGGAGAAGGATTGAATAAAAATCATTTAAGAAAACATAAAATATCTATAAAGCAATATTATGATTCTTATGTTAAACATCCAAATGAAGAATTTTGTATAGATTGTGGTAAACCGTCTAGATTTATTGATTTTATTAATGGGTATGTTAAAAGATGCGGATTATGTGCTAATAGGGAGATTGGAAGATTAACAATAATAAAAAATAAAAATAAATTAATTGAATGCTTATGTTTAAATTGTAATATATCCTTTAAAAGTAAAATAAAAAAAGAATATTGCACATCAAAAAAGTGTAGGAAATTTAAAGTTAATAATCCTATAGTAGATTATAAAGTAGCTGTATATAACAAATATTTACAATGCCCATATTGTGGTAGAGAATTTAAAATATTAGCTGGACTGGCTACACACTTAAGTACTCATTTTAAGCATAATACAATCCAAGACATATTACAGTATATTGGGACACAATTATGGAAAATTCCAATACCTAAATGTAAGTATTGTGAAGCGGAATTTATTGATCAGTATAATAAAAAGTTTTATGGAAAGTATAACAGCTGTTGCATTGAATGTGAAAAAAATAGGATATGGGTAAAATATTATGATATTAAAGCGCGGGGACGTAAGATATCAATAGCAAGAAAAATAACAAATCAAACAGAATATGGAAAGGAAGTATTGAAGTATGTTGGTGAAATTAATTCTGTGAAAATGAAAAATTATTTTCAAACTGACGAAGGTAAAAAATCTATGAAGTTAAGAGCAGAAAAGAATTCAACTACAATGAAAAGAAAAATTGCTAATGGTGAGTTTACTCCCTGCATTACTAATACTAGGACGCATTGGGACGCTAAAATTATATTAGATGATGCCACAGTAAGACGATTTAGAAGTAGTTGGGAAGCGGTATTTTGGAATAGCAATAAACATTTAAAATTTGAACTATTGAGAATACCCTGGATTGATTTGAATAATAAAAGGCATTCATATATAGTGGATTTTTATGATATTTCTAAAAATATTATATATGAAATTAAACCGAAAAGCACATGGCCAGCACAGGATGTTAAAATGCAACAAGTAATCGAGTATTGTTTGGTTAATAATATTAAATTTATTTGGATAAATGAAGATAATATATTATCTTTTATTGATGAAAATGATTTTAAAGGAGAAAATTTAATACAACTACAAAAAGTATATAATGGAATTAAAAAAAATAAAAATAACATCAATTAAAAAAACTGAAGATACCAGGCAGGTATATGATTTGTCAGTTCAAAAAAATCATAATTTTTTTATAGGATCGGGTATATTGACACATAATTGTGATTATATGACAGTGCAAGCGCAAGCAGCGCTCAGAAATTTAATGGAAACATTTTCAAAAAATTCTAGGTTTATTTTAACCTGCAATTATATTGAAAGGGTTATAGAGCCTATCCAATCCAGGTGTACAGTATTTCATGTATTACCCCCATCAATGGCTGAAGTGGCAAAAAGATGTTCAGTTATTTTAGATAGTGAATCTATTGAATATGATAGAAAAGATCTGGTGGATATTATTAAGAAAAATCATCCGGATTTAAGAAGGATTATTAATATACTTCAAACGAATTCACTTACTGGAAAATTAGAATTATCATC